>TBL_comb47_HYPODRAFT_10005416_pt1 | contig 14215 bp, 16 predicted proteins | sample TroBogypolimnion_40_FD_10682 | JGI IMG/M metagenome (IMG submission 10682)
CCGGGGCTGGCAAATGCCACTACTGCGGCTGTTCCGTCCCTCCCAAAGACTTGACCATGGATCATCTTGTGCCTTTGGCCCTGGGAGGACGGAGCACAAAAAACAATCTGGTTCCCTCCTGCAAGGATTGCAATAACACCAAGAAAAGCATGATGCCTCTTGAATGGGAGGAATATCTCGCCAAAAGAAAAGAGGAGGCTGCGCATCATTCCCCCTGCGGCATTTAGCGCCGGTCCTGTAGAAGGGCGGATGCGGTTTTTTGCAGAAGGAGAAAGCGGTGTTTGCGCCAGAGCGGAAAATCACCGGCGGGGCCAAGTGAATATCCGGTCGCGGCCAGGCCCTGACCGCAACAGGAGTTCAAGTTTTTTCAAGGCCAGTAGGCCTTTATCTGAATGGTCTGCCCAGTTGAATGCGGACCTGTGACCTGTGGATGATGTACCATCTGTGAACGCATCGGTCAGGACGGATCCTGCATTCGAAAAATGTGGCGAAAGAACCTTTGATCTGTTACATAGTGCTTGCGATAAATTTTGTCACTGAAGCTTATGGTGAAGCTCAAAAAATAGAGCATGTTGTAAAACGTTATGGGCGGGTAGCTCAGTTGGATAGAGTGTCGGCCTCCGAAGAATAAACACATCCCCCCACTTATTATCAACATTTCCTTTTAATTCCTACACATTAGTTCCTTGCTCCAACTTCTCCTTCCATTGCCAATGAAACTATAGTGATAGTATCTTCTTTTTCTACTTCCTTTTTCACCCATTTTCAGCACAAAATCATCCATAAATCCCGCCCACACGCTTTCAGCAAAATAAAGATTTAGATTATTGTATGCTAATGCATTTTTATAGCACATAATCGCCTTAATTGTCAAGTAAGTTACTGAATATGCGGTGTTAATTGTTCCTCATCAGTTAACGATTGCCTGTCGTCTTCCCTGTTATCCACGCTACATCCCTCTTGTCCTTTTGTTTTACCTGTTAAAGACAGCACCTCAACCACCATACTATAATAGAACAACTCGGTTGAAGACGATATTGGTCTGTTAAGTATATTCCCCTCTCTGATCATCCCCCTACCTGAGGATATTTCAAGCCCCATTTTTGACACGAAAAGCCTTTTTCCAGAAAAAAACTTCCTGAGTCAAATTTTTTTTCACCTCCAATTTTCTATTCTACATCAAATGGATTGATCAATTGTGCCTCTTGATTATCTGTTATTTTCCGTTATTTTTAAGTTCAACAATATCAACATGTTAGTATTTATTTTATTTAATATTTTTAATAAAATTAAATAATATTTATAATGGACGTTAAATCATAGTTGCAAATGAAAAAAATGAAGTTGACATTTTACGCAATTCGAATTACGATTTACGTAAATGATGTTATGCATCACAGTATATCATATTTTTTATTTAAATAATATAACTTTTTTTATTTTATTTAATTTTTTATTTAATTTAACGGTTGGAGTGTTGTTATGAATGAAAAGGGTGTAGTAGAAGAGATTGATGTGTCAAAGTTTGTAAAGGATATCGTAGTTCATTATAAGAATGGTTTTACTAAACAAATAAAAGAACCATATCAACTAAATCAACTACAACCCTTTTTGTCGTCAATGACGCTAATAGATGAGAGAGAGATGAATGCTTGCTTAAATAAGATGGATGAGGAGGAAACAAAATCTACAACTGGAGGTGATTGTAATACTGCTGCGAACGAAACAGAATTAAAAACGCAAGTATTAGAAGTATTGAGAAATATTTTTTCTTCTGGGTTATCGGATACAACTCAAACAAATAAGAAAGAGTCATTGGCTTGTGATCGTATAATTAGCCAAGAAATTATTAAACAATCAACTGAAGGAGGCAAATGGGATGAACCATTTTAAGAAAACCAAGTTTTTACTGTAAAAATGTCGGATAATCCACAGAAAGTAATTTTTATCTAAGAAATTAATGTTTTTATAAAAATAATATGATGTATTTATTTACAAAAATAATAATTTGCTGTCGATATGTTTACTATAATAAATGATATATACATACACTCTTATATATAATTAATATTAACAACGTGGATTATGCCTAAGTGTATAAGTAATGATAGAATACATTTCAAAATGTATTTTATCATTTAGTTTTTACTTTTTCTGTTCTTTAACCTTAATTTAAATATAATATATAATTATGACAACTAATAAAAATAGTTATTCTTTTTACAAGAATAACTCTATTAAACTTGATGTTTACAACAATCCTGATAATTCTGAAGACTTAACCATACGAATACATCAGTTCATAAAAGAAATGATGGAACAATGTAAATTGGCCAAATCAGGAAGAGATCATGATTTGTACAAAAGCAGCATAAGACAGTTACTTTTAAATTGTATTATCTTCATGATAACCGACAAGAAAATAGCAATTCCTTTAAATAAGAATAGTTATGCTATTGGAGAAAGGTTAAGATTATTGTGGTTTAGCTACAATCATTTAAAAAAGATATTTGATTTCTTTGTTGCCCTAGGCTGGATAAAAATAAAAAAAGGCAGCTATCAGGGCCAATTTACCACAAGGTTTTGGCCTACTCAAAAATTGATTGATTATCTTGCTCCTGCTATTACCGGTCCGCCAACAAAATGCCGTGACAATGAAATGCTATTGCTCAAGAAGCGTATTAAAAATACTAAATCAAAACATTATGTTGAGTTTAATGACAGTGATCATCCTGATATTGTCCAAATGCGTACTGATTTAGAGTTTATTAATGGCGTAGCTGGGAAGCACATCCTTTCCCTTGATGTACAGGGAGAGGTGGTAAGCAATCATTTCCTGAATTTTATTAAGCTGGGCAGGATCGTTGGTGATGTTGATATCAGTCAATGTGAATGTCATTATCAAATGACAAGTACAGTCACTGATAATGCCCACATGCATGTAATGAAAGAGAATGATTATAAATATCAGTATCATAATAACAGCATCGCCAATAAAACTAACAAGAATATTAAGACCAATAGTCTCACGGTCATTCCATTATTGAATAGATTAGGCCTAATCAATAGTGACTGTGAGAAATATTATAATGCTGATATTATTAATAGTATGGTCAGTCAGACTCTCAATCTGCTGGCAGCAAAGGGTGGACAAGATTTTTATTACCTCAATAGATTGAAACTAGATCTTAAATATAACCAGTTAAAAAGGGTATTTAGTGAAGATTTTACGCATGGTGGGCGGTTTTATAATTTTTACCAGAGAATACCATCAGACATTAGGAAGTATCTCTTGATTGATGGTGAACCTACTGTTGAGGTTGATATTAAGGCTTGTACGGTGCAGATGTTATATCATTTGCAAAAGCTAGAATGTCCTGATGATCCATATTCTCTTTTGATGGATAAAGATTCTACAAAAAAATCAGCCGCTGAACCTAATGTATTTATAAAGATGCCAGCAAAAGCAGAGGCACATAAACTGATCGATTCTCAAGCACTTATACCGTTGGTGTTTTCATTTTCATTTACTGGCATGGATGCTCTTAAAACAAAGAAATTCCATAAGTTTGCTCAGATTGTTATGGCCAATGCTATGGATAATTGGAAAGACCGCCTTCCTAAAAAGAAAATAGAGGCATCCGGCGGCAAGCCAGCAAAGAATAAACGTAAATTAACGCCTGAAGAATCAGCAATAATGGCAATACATAATAAACTTAATGAAAATTACTCTGGTAATTATCGTAAAGAAGATGTGGTAAATTTGGTAGAGAGATTCAAAGTTGCACATGATCCTATAAAGCATCTTTTATTTTCAGGTATAGGCAGGACTCTACAATACATTGAATCAAAGATTGCAAACAGAGTGCTACTTTATTTTGCTCAGAAGGATATCTTTTGCTTATGCATTCATGATAGTTTTAGGATAGCAGCCTCTCATAAAAATGAACTAATAGAAGTCTTTAAAGAAGCATATCATGCAGAACTAGGGTTTATCCCTGCTTTAGATTGATCATAGATAAAAACAAATAGGAGCCATTGGTTTATAACAACTACTGGCTCCTATTCTTATTAATAGTGGATATTGCTTAGATCTAAGTAACTATAATTATAAAGTTAAATATTAATTACCTTCTGGATGGCTCCTTTGGAACAGATTTCTGCAAAGGTGAAGATCGTGATCATGTGGTACCAGAATCAGTAGCAGATACATAGGTCATGAGGAAATCAATTATTCATGCTCCTGGTTGTTATTGGAAATAATGACAATGCTTAGACCTAAGCAACTATCTATTTAAGATAATAGATAAATACCATGCCCTCTGCTCTTTTGTTTTCACAGAGGTAGCTATCATAATAAATAAAAGGCAACACCTCTTAATACCTTTTTTATATAGAGCTTTTTCTATTAAAAACGGCTTTGCCTTTAATGAAATAGGCGATGTTATTTTTGTTTCCTCGTGCGATCACCTTGTTCTGTAGTGATTGATATTATTAAATAATAACTATTTAAATAAATAATAATTCAATTTATTTCTTTTTATCAGATGCTGGTTTATCTGTCTTAGGTCTAAGTGTAATAACTTTTGTTTTGTTATCGAATTCAAAAGAATATTTTTGTTTATCTGTAATATTTAGATCTTTGAAATGTCTTGATGTGATTAATATCCCTCTTTTTTCAACATAGGTTGGATCTGTTTTTTGTCTGCCTCTATCATCTGGTAATAAATTATCTATAAATGTTGTATTGCCTGTTGCTCTCATTGCTGCCATGAACACAGCGTCATTGAATATCTTTTCAGTTGGAATATTTAATTTTTGCGCAAGTTCTTTTCTTGTAAGTTTGTCAGCAACAAGTAGATCAACAAGTTCTTTTAGTTTGGTCTTATTTGCAATAAATTCATTCCTTTGATCTTTGATTGCAAGGGCTTCAGGTTCTGTTGTTGTTTTCTGTTCTTCTGCCATGGCTTCATTCCTTAAGTTAATGATTAATAAAAAGAATATCGCTTCCAAAATTAAAAATAAATATATATATATATATAGTTTATCATTTATAATAAATCAAGGAGTAATCTTGAAAGATAATAATTATATATACATATTTTACTCATACTACAAAAGCAGATAAATTTATTTTTTTTTATGATATATTATAATTATAAAATTTACTTAATATAATCATGGTGATTATGTTTAGAATGCCATTGGCATAAAGGATGCAGTAGAATGAAAGATAATAATATTAAATCAGGTTTCAATAATGATGTGGTAGTAGATCTAAATGAAGAAATAGAAGATGATGGTTGTGTTTGTTTCTATGAAAATGATCCTTTATCATCAATATCCCTAGAAGATTACAGAAAAGCTATTGATCTTTTTAATAGATTTAACAGCGAATATTATGAAGACCAAGATGAAAGTGTTGTAGAACCGATAGTATCATTTGGACAAGACCAGGATGAAGAATGGGAAGAGATGTTATTTAATATCAGAAACCAGGAGTAACTCAAGCTGTTAAAGGCCTTAGCTACCATTGGAATAATTATCGGCTCATAATAGCCGATAATTATATAATATTAATAAAGAAAATAAAACAGTATTTGTTGTCTTAATTGCAGGCATTGGTTGAAAATTATAGATAATATTATTCGTTTTGCCTGTGGATATTCCCTCCTGCTCCTGCTCCTGCTCCTGCTGCTGGAGAATGATACCAAATAATATATAGAGTCAACCGCTGTTAATGGATTTTTATAAAAATGGCATTTGCCCGATTAAACTGCCTTGGAGTCCATAAAATAGGCGGACAAATTTTTGTTTCTCTATATTGGCCTTCAGTAGCAGCAGCTAATGATACTTTTTAATGAATAATATCATAATATTATTTAGTAATTTTATGTGGTTTGAGTAGGAAGTGGCGGGCAGATCTGAGGATGTGAGAGTATTCTTTATCAGATAATAAAATAGGGCCATTAATTATTGCATTATCTATATGATAGATAAGTATGTCCGGGTGCAGATTAAAAAATATACAAGAATTTAATTTATTTCTTTATGTTCTATTGAACATTCAGTTTCCATTTGATACTATCTTTTATTGATGGGATTAAGAAATAGGTAGTGGATATATCAGTCCTAATTAGAGATAGATATACCACGTTGTGGTGGTTGAGTGCAGGTGAAGACGATACCAAGGGATGCAGTATTGCATGAATCCAAGTATGGCCTTTCAGTTGATTATAAGGATTTGAAATATATTTCAGACAGGGATTTATTTAACAAAAGATTTTTCTATCTGTAAATTATCAACAAGGGAAATTCAATGAAGGCATATATCAGTTTTGTCTGTATTTTAATTGCCATGATTTCAATATTATCATTTACTGCTAAAGATGCATTTTGTTGGGGATTTACTCTTAAATCTTAGGTTCAGGATGAAATTGATAAAAACTCTGACCTCAAGAAAGAAGGAATAAAACTTAGAGTAACTTACGCAGAGGAAGGAACCATTAAAATTGAAATGTATGAAGGTAATGCCGATGCCCGGAAATATCTTAAGATAGCAGGGTGGCCGATTCCGGAACAATTAGAGACATATATAAATACTGATCAATCCAATTACCTAAATTGCTTTAAAGCTTTAAAACCAACTGTGGAAGTTATAGAGAAAATCGAAGGTGTCAAAATGGTCATACATACTGCTGTTTATACAGAAACGGAAAAAGATAAATTATATACGTTGCAAAGGGAAATTGAAGCCCAAAAGGAGGAACGCAAAAGAGAAGCACGAGTGGCTGCTGACGCAATAACAGAGGAACTCCAAAGTAAAATGCAACAAAATCAGGGAAGTGACTCAGACTCGAATTTAACAGAAACACAAAAAATATTTCTTAAGGTTGGTTCTATTTGCAAGGATGATTGTGCTGTCAATAACTATGAATATAATAAAAGTTGTTATGATTCTTGCGTGCAAGCTCATATTAGACTTAAATAGACTTGAAATATTTTCGGTTAAGCGCTGTAATTACCTAATATTGTATCCTGCAATTATCCAAAATCTTATGAGGAGGATCTAATTAAGATCATCGCAAAACCCTTCGGATGGGAGTGGACAAGATACAATACAAACACATTAGGACCACGATCATCCATGCTTTACAAAGCGAAGTCAGATAGATTCTATCATAAACCCTGTCTTCCGAATGAATTTTCTGTGCTTAAGGTGACTCGACTGTCTAAAACAAAAAGAATACATTTTTATGAATAATAAACCACAACGCCAAGGAGTATTATGACAACACCAGTTTCTAAATTACTACCCATGTCCGTTATGGTTATTTTGCTGGGAGCCAATGCTGCATTTCCCTGGAGTCTGAAACAATGTATTGATCCGAGTGGAAAGACATTTTCTACCCATCTTGAATGCGAAGAAGCCGCTGCTGGCAGTAAACCCGTTACCACTCAGAACAACAATAATGGAATACAGGCCAATGTTGATGATCAAAAAAATGGTAATGCTGAATATGAACTTGGTAAAAAGTATCATAATGGTGATGGCGTAGGTCGTGATTACCAAAAGGCATTAGAATTGATTACCAAATCAGCATATAAAGGAAATATTGAAGCCCAATACTCTCTAGGCTTGATGTATCATGAGGGAGATGGAGTTGATAAAAACCTCACAAAAGCATTAGAATGGTTTTCCAAAGCAGCAGATCAAGGACATGCCAAAGCTCAATATGCGTTAGGATTGATGTATGGTAATGGAGATGGTGTTGTGAAAGATGTTCATAAAGCAGTTGAATTTTACATAGAAGCAGCCAACAACGGAAATGCCACAGCAGAAAATCTACTTGCGGCAATGTGTGAAACAGGAAGAGGAGTACCTAAAGATTTGAATAAGTCTGTGATTTGGAGAATTAGGGCAGCAGATCATGGAAATGCCACATCAGAATTATTAGTAGGGTTAATGTATTATTCTGGAGATCGGGTTGCTAAAAACATTGCAAAATCAGTGGATATGCTAACTAAGGCCGCAGCTCAAGGAGAGCCCAAAGCTCAATATTACCTAGGAATGATGTATAATGAAGGAAATGGTGTAGGTAAAGATACCCAAAAAGCGATGGAATTGTTTGAGAAAGCAGCTGACAATGGAGATAATGATGCCCAATACCTGTTCGGGGTAATGTATGCCTCAGGAATAGGTGCAACTAAAGATCGCCAAAAAGCGGCGATGTGGTTATCAAGGGCAGCCGACCAAGGAGACGAGAGAGCTAAGGAATTATTGAATGACCTTTTAAGTAATAAATTGTAGTAATTTCGTTGATCTTTTAAATTTGCAGATTTTTCCACCAATGGTGGATGCCATTATTGTAAAATCTAATCTGCCGACATGAAAAGATTTTTTTTAGAAAGGAAATTACTTGCTTCCACCAAGCGTCAATCTTCTGGGACATCGCTGAATATTACAAAAATAAGGTGTCAAATCAACTGGAGGGAAAATGAATTTTGTGAACTTATTTGTTGGGTTTGGCATTATCGTTGTAGGATTAGTATTAATGTCAGTTAATATCATTCTTGGATTGTTTGTAACTTTTATTGGATTTGCAATTGGTATAAATCCTAAAAAATAGATTATTCATTCTGCCCCCCCTTCCTTTATTCCAGAAAACGCCGCAGTTAAATTTTCTACCAGATGGATTAGTTGTCCTTGATCGTGCCCATCACAAATGTTATACCCCTTTCTGGGGGGCATATGCACATCTAAGAGCCGAGGGGCTATTTTTTTTAATACAAAAAAATATTTTAAATAAAATAATTCACGTTATTTCCACAATAGCTATATATTGCCTGTAGCGCACGATTTCCTCTAACAGTAAATTGCCGTTAATTCCAGTAAGTTACTATAGTTTGAATTAATATAAAAACACTTAAATAAATCGATAGGCGAATTTAAGTATATGGTTTAATAGATATTGCAAAAATCAACAAAAAAAGGTAAAATGATTATGTTTAAAAATAATGATTTATTAACAATTCCGCAGGTATGTTCGTTGCTAGATATTTCGTATTCTACATTGAATAATTAGAGATTTCATCGAGATGTAAATAATTTCCCCAAACCAATTAAAGGAGTTACAGGGGCAAAAACTGTTCTTTTTCGCCGCAGCGACATAGAAAATTAGATTGAAGAAAAAATCAGCGAAATGGAATAAGCATATAAAGGGGTAGATGGTATCTATTTACCCCTTTTTTTAATTTTAAAAACGAATGGTGTAAACAATGAAAAATATTATAAAAAACATCCAACATAACTTATCCAATAACATACTCTATCTTTATGAACTTCTAAGAAATGGAGAATATCCACAATGTATATATTTAGAATATGAGAATGACGGCACTCCAGTAAAAATACTTAAAGAGAAATTACAGGAATATTTTTTAAATCAAACTCTGGACAGTATAAATACTGAACCCTTACGGCATTTAGAATCTCAATTTGATGAGCAGGAGTCAAGGTTTCGATCTTTATGTGCCTTCAGAAGGATCTCTTCGATAGAACTAACTGAAAATACTATTATTATTGGCTATTCGTTTCTTACAAGCGTAGAAAGAGTGGAGAATGCCTTAAAGCTTCTTAAAGAGAAAAAAAATAAAGAATTTCTCTCCTTATACCCTGAAATAACGGAGATTTCTACATATTTTGAATGTGATAGCCTCATGATAATTCTCGCTCATTTGGATGCCCTGGTTTCATTAAAATCAGAAGAGTAGAGTAAAGTAATATACTGATATAAAAAGCTTTTCGCAAAATCATCGGGGGGAAATTATGGGAGACTCAACAGCAAAAACATATGATCAATTTTTTAATGATATTCCAGGAATGGATATGTTTACTCCAGAAGGAGCACCCTTTGGTACAACTCCTGGATTATTTACAATAAATATACCTGAGAATTCTATTGAAGAGCATTATGCTGTTATACAAGTAAGAGAAGATGGCGGCTATTCCATCTTAGAAAATTATTATGGTCCTATAAAAGATCTGCCTGAGAAGGAAGATGAAGATAATAGTGATCAAAAGCCTAAAACAACTCCTGATAAACTTGAAAGAGATAAAGAATATTCTGATGCAATTGAATCAACAAAATTACTCGTTGAATCATATGTAAAAAAATTCAGTGAAATAAATAAAAAAACAAGAGCCGACAAAATTAATAAATCTTAAGAAATAGATAGTTATAATGCTCATCAGAAATTACGATTAATAATCATTATCCAAATCTTCCTCCAACATATCCATTATCTCTTCTTGAAACCGTTCATCATTCATAATTTTTTTGGCAATTACTATACACATTCGACCTGAGAGTGACTTAATATCAGGAGATGTGACATCAACGTTTATCTCTCCATTTGCCGAATCTTCAATTATGATAGCTGACTGATTTTGTTTAAGTTCCATAATTTTAATGCTCTATTGTGCTAGTTTTATAGAGAATTTCATCTTCAAATAGCTCAATTGATTCTCCTTTTTCTAAAGGAAATCCCTCCGGCAGTAGAGTTTTTACTACAGCAAAAGCACTTTTCTTTTCTATAAGCTCAATCTCCAAATCAACATAACCACCGTCAATTCGAAGATTTTTCCCTGTACCTATCTTAAAAAAGACTCTGATTGTTACAACATCCCTAATTTCTAGATCTTTTAGAAGTACACCGGGATAATCAGGAAATTTATTTGGATAATAGCTCTCAATTTTTGCATTTTCTAAACTGAAAATATGATATCCGTCTTTTAAAACATCTTCAAAAAAAAGGGTATTAACTTGATTCGTAGGAAATTTAATAATAGTCATATTCTATTTTCTGCCATCATTAACAGCATCTTTTAATAGTTTACTTGCCTTAAAAAAAGGGGCCTTCTTCGGAGGTATTTTTTTCTCTATGCCTGTTGCTGGATTACGTCCTATATATGATTTGTAATTTTTCACGGTTAATGAGCAAAAACCTCTGATCTCAACGCCTTCACCGTTCACTAAGGCTTCAGTCATAGCCTCAAGAATTGTATCTACTATTCCGGCAGCTTCCTTAACAGGAAGATTAATGTCTTTGGATAAAGATTCTATAAGTTCTGATTTATTCATTTTTAGCGCCATTTATTATTTTTCATTTATAGAATCGGGTATATCTGAGCAGGTAATTATGTCCATATTTGTGCCAAACCGCCATGGCATATTCATACCTTTTTCACCATATAAAATTGGGTCAGGTATATTGATATTCTCCCTCCAGTCTGTCCAGATTTTTGCATAAGGTGAATACTCTCGTCCAGGCCCTTCAAAATTGATTTTTATATGACCTTTCCATTCAATACCATTTAAGCGATCCGAATCTGCTGTTGACTCTTGAGTAGTTAATGTAAATTCTTTAAATTGGTAAATTTCTTGACTAAACGTATGGAATTTATTGTTAAATTTAACTATATAACCTTCTCCACATTTAACTACATAATTATTCAACTCTTGGATTAAAACCTTCTCTATTTCTTTTTTATGCAATGTTGTCTTGCACCAAATGAAAGAACGGGCACCTAAACTAACAATCAGGAATATAAGAATAGAAATGAAGAACAAATTTCTTTTTACCAAAACGTTACCTCTCCATATTTTATATAACTATAATGGTTAGATTAATCCATTCAGGAATAACCTAAATCCCTTCATCTCAGCAATAATGTTAGAACTAAGGAGAAGAAGAGGAATAGAAAAACAATATAATGTAGTCATCCCCCCCCTCCTATTTTTTCTAAAAAAAAACAACAATTTAACTAATTACTGAAAAGTAATACCAAATCAACATATTTTTTCTTGATTACCAATGAAACTCAGCCATGATTTTTTACAGTTTAGCGCCGTAATAAATAGAGGCAGATTTTCAAGCTGTTAGCAGCTATCATTTTCCAACAATTTGTTAAAAGTGAGGCCTCTCTTAGGTTATCATTTCTCAACCGCTTGACAGGAATCAGTAATGTTCTGAAATCAGCACAAACCTTTGAAAACCGAAGAAGTCCTTTGAAATTTGGCTGAGTTTGATTGGTAATCAAATATTTTTTTTGATATGTTTAGCACAGCCGTTTATGTATAGTATTGAACAGATACCCTTGGAGTTCGAGATGCAGCAGTTGTTTTAGAAATTTACTAATTTTGTATATACGCCATTTTCATCCTTTCAGAAATGTCCGCACCCTCCACTTGAACCACCTACTTGTTCTTGTACATTCTTTTATATTGAGCATAATTACCCTCAAGGACGCATCCTCAAGTGCAAGGGTTTAATAGTGTTTTTTAAGACATGCTATATAAAAAACCTGGACTAATTGCTCATGCAGTCATTGTAGCACTGAGTTGAGTATCTGAATTGAGACTCTATACTGTTTAAGCTGCACTGCTTCTGACACCTTTGAGATAATCTGGCCTGTAACATTCTTTGTTGATCGCTATCCTTCTGAAGATTGTCCACAAACATCTTATCAACTTTGGTAGTTTCAATCGATTTATGTGGTATTTGATCGTACGCCTCTCGACCTTCTATTCCACCTTTAAGGTAATATGCTTTTGCTAAATCTAAATTTACATTTACGCAGATCCCCTGTTCTAACATTTTTCCATATAAAAAATTAAAATGTTCGTTATTTTCTAACAAAATTGGCCCCACGATAGCAGCTTTAATATGTGCACAATTTCCAGACTTTATATCGTCAATTGATAATTTTGTATTGCTTGCATATGGATAGATTGTTTCGCCTTTAAATAAAATCTTTTCTACCATCGAGTCACTAAATACTGTTAACACTTTCCCTTCGGAGCAATCTATTTCATCTCTAATTTTTGAAACTTTAGTGCAGATAACTTCTTTACTTGCACCTTTCAAGAAAACATTAAAATCTGAGCCATATGCCTTGCTATGGCAATTGAAAGTGGTTAGTAAAAAAACAAGGCAGGTAATGGAAAAGGATAATTTTTTCATGATTCTTCTTTTATTAGAATTTAATTAGATTAACCTAAAAAACAACTAACAAGCTTAAAATACAGAGTATATATCTACGTAAATGCTAGAATATGCAAAAATAACATAAAAACCTTTAATAGGATTGTATATGATCAGATAAAAAATTCACCGACAGATAGGCTTGGAATATTCCACCTCGCCTTTGGTGGTGAACTAATACAGAAAATCGATAGATAAAAGCCGATTCGAATTTGTAGTTTACTCTTGGCATTTATTAAAAATTCATTAAGCATGAAAAAAAAGGAATCAAATAATTATGCTCCTTAGTGACTATGATAATCACTACTATTTGCATCAAATGATCCTTCATGAATAATAACTTTATTTTTACTTTCTTGAATGTGTGTGATTCTTTTTTGTGCTATATTTCTAGTCAAGTGTTCAAGATTTCTTGTTGCAGCATCTTTATCAATGTTCTGTGTTTTATTCTTATTATATACCGCAGATCTATAGGTTGAAAAATTACTTGTTGTTGAATTATCTGTTTTTACACCCTTCCTCTCATTCTCTAAATTTTGTCTTTGTAATTCAATAGATAGTCTTTTTTTATCATCGTAAAATTGTTTCTTGTTATTTGTTAAATTATTCACTGTTGTTGATAATTTATTATAACCTTCGTCGGTTGTTGGAGATATATCATACTGCCTCTCATTCATTATCACTGTTATTGTCTTCAGTTCTTTCCGGGGGAATTCGACTGATAATCCTGTTTTGCTTTCACATTGAACTGACTCTTTATCCATGAAGAGTAAGTCGCATTTTATATTAGGCGAATTATCTGTTGATATATTAAACTCTGTTGCATTAACATTCTTTGCAAAATTATTTGATAACAATAAAAGGGTAAGTATAATCATTTGTATAGAACATTTATACATTTCGTTAGGGACATCCATATTGTTATTAACTTGGCATTGAGTACCATCCTGGATGTTCTTACATTTAGGACATTTCATATTGCTATTCCTTTATTTGCCACAAAGTATTCTCATGCAATACTGCATCCCTTGGTATCGTCTACACCTGCACTCAACCACCACAACGTGGTATATCTATCTCTAATTAGGACTGATATATCCACTACCTATTTCTTAATCCCATCAATAAAAGATAGTATCAAATGGAAACTGAATGTTCAATAGAACAT
>TBL_comb47_HYPODRAFT_10005417_pt1 | contig 14213 bp, 14 predicted proteins | sample TroBogypolimnion_40_FD_10682 | JGI IMG/M metagenome (IMG submission 10682)
ATGGGCGTTTTTTGTAGTTTATTTACAAAACAAATAATAATGACTTCATATATGAAGTCATTATTAAAAAAGTATAAAAACTACACTGTATCACCGGTGATACACCGGCTTCCGAGAGGTTAACATCATATATGTTATAATCTTTGCATCATTCATATAATAAAAAGAATAAATATTAACTAGGAGTGTCATTTAAAAACGTGACCTAAGAAGATTAAAAACGTGTCGTGTATTATTTATGGATTTTGAAATCGTTATAATAAAAATATATATTAATTTAAGTATATTATAATGGAATTAAATATTAATGAGATTTACAATAATAATTTAAATGCACATAGAATAACATCAATGGCATATAAAAATCGCGGGTCTTTAGTACTTCATACCCCTCAAATACAACCTAAAAAAAAAGTTACATATAATGATATTTTAACATCATTAAATATGAAGGTTGTTGATGGAAAATTACAAATAGTTAGAAATACTTTTGTTGAAAATATAAAATCAAATTTACACGATGAATCAGTTTCATATCAACCAATATTTCAACAACAACAACAATTACAACAACAACAATTACAACAACAACAATTACAACAAGAACAATTACAACAAGAAGAATTACAACAAGAAGAATTACAACAAGAAGAATTACAACAAGAAGAATTACAACAATCACAAATACATCAACAACCACAACAAAATCAACAACAAATACTGGAACAGTATAAACAAATACAAAGAATAAATTATATTAAATTACTTCAAAGACAACAACATATAAATAATATAAAATCTAAAAAATTAAAATTTTAATAATCAATCAATCAATCAATCAATCAATCAATCAATCAATCAATCACATATAATAACAAGTATTACAAATTAAACAAAATGTTTTTATATTTTCCAATGAATTATTTGAATGATCATTATCCAAATATTTTAAATGATATATTTCACTTGAAAATTCACTATATCTTGTATTATCCATAGGACATAAAAATCCAAATATTCCATCTTTATTTTCACAATATGTTTTTTTATGAAATATGATATTTGGAAGATTAATATTTTTTTTTCTTGACTCACTACAAACTAAACATTCAATTTTTAAGGAAGAAATACCGCCTGGATCTAGGGGGTATTTTATAATAGAAACTTTATTATCACATCCAATATTTATACAAATAATATTATTTTTATTTTTATTATTTATATAATTTATTTCATTTATTAGGAGGTTTTTTTTAATTTTATATAATTCATTCATATAATATATATATTTTTAAATAAGTACGATTATTATTATTTAAATAAGTATGACTATTATTATAAATAAGTACGACTATTATTATAAATGAAATATCTTGAATATAATATAATAATTAAATATGATAATATTGAAAATATTATATTATTATTATACAATTCTTCATTTATTAATATAAATAATTTATTAAATACTTCAAAAAAATTTAATAAATATAAAAAAAAAATATATGATTGGAATTTAAATAAAACTTGGTCACAAGAATATTATAAAAATATATTTTTTAAAAAATATCTAAATACTTTAATTAATGATTGTTCAAATCAATTATCAATAAATTTATCTGGGTGTATTAATGTAAGTAATGTAAATTGTCTTGGAACTGTAAAAAATTTAAATTTATCTGGGTGTATTAATGTAAGTAATGTAAATTGTCTTGGAACTGTAAAAAATTTAAATTTATCTGGGTGTATTAATGTAAGTAATGTAAATTGTCTTGAAAATGTAGAAATTTTAAATTTATGTTGGTGTTATAAAATTACAAATATTGATAAGTTATATAGAGTAAAAACATTAAATATATCTGGATGTGATAATATTACAAATATTTCAAATTATTTATTAAATACTATTACAAATAATATCATAAATAATATTACAAAATTAAATACAAATAATATTACAAATAGTAGTACAAATACAAATAGTAGTACAAATACAAATAGTAGTACTAATAATATGATAGATTATTATAATCTATCATTATCAGATTATAATAATTTTTAAAATTATTTAGTCGGTTTATTCATGTGAAGTAATTAATTCATATGAAGTTATTTGTTATGTTTTTTTATACAACCTCTTTTATGTGCTGCTATTGCTTTTAAACTATATGATTTATATACATTACATAAACTACAATTTTGTAATCCTATTTTATTATTATAATTATAATTCATACTCATTAAATATGTATCTAGATAATTTAAATTTATATTATCAATTTGATTTAAAATATTTTTATATGTATCTTTAAATAATGTTTTAATTAATTCTTTTTGAGATTTAAATATTTGACATTCTTTAAAAATATTATCTAAATTATTTTTTGAGATTTTTTTATTATCAACATCATAAAAATCTTTTAATTTAATATACATATTTTCAATAATATTAATTGCTAATTTGATTTTTTCTTTATTATAATCGGTATTATGAACAAAAATAACTATTAAATTATCAAATAATTCAACTTCAAAATTACTCTTATTTATTATACCTGCATGATGCGATAAAAAAATGCCATGCATATTCATTTTTTTACATAATAATATAAATTCATCAACATCTTCAATATTAGAATTTTTTAATTTTGTACAATTTTCAATTAATATATTTAATGTATTATATTTTGATGAAATTGTAAAATTTTTAGAATTATTAATTTGTGTTATTTCATTTGATGGATATATTTCATTTAATATTTTTTCCATATAACTAATTGAATAATCTGGATTTTGATTAGATAATATTGGATTATCAGTATTTGAAAAAATATTATCTGTATTTAAAAAATTATTATTTAATTGTGACTTATTACATGTTATATCATTTGCTTTTTTTAAAATATCAATCAATAATAAATTTGATTCTTCAAAATTACACATTGGATTTTGATTATAAAAATCACAAATTTTTTGATTATTGGTTTGATAAGTTTGAGAATTCATTTTGTAATATTATATTATTCTAATAATTATTATTTATATATATTTGTGATTATAATTTGTAATCTGTAAATTACACATGTAAATTAAAAATTAATGGCTTTTAATAATATAACAACAATCGTTGCAGTAATTTGATTTGGTGTTGCTCCAGATCCACCAGATCCATTTAATGTAACAATTGGAACAAATGATGTATGATTTACTAATGTCAATACGGCAGCAACTCCGCCTGGTGCATTTGACCAAGGGGTTATCATATCATTATTATGTATTTCAATAATAAGTCCTGTGGAATTTTGTGAGGACCCTGTTGGTGATCCAATAACACTTCCTGTGATGATATTTCCATTTAAAAATAATGAAAATTGACATGCTTCAATGTGATATAAATTTGTATAAATATGATAAAATCCAGGTTGCCAAAAATACATATTTGAATCTCCAATAATATGTTCACATGATCCATATATTGCATTATTTAAATCAAAAACCACTGGAGCTTGTTGAACCAATAATTGTTCCAAAATGCTATATGTGTGTAAAAATGTTATATTTGGCAATTCTCCCTTTTCACCAGTTGGACCGGTAGCACCTGTTTCTCCAGTTGGACCAGTAGCACCGGTTTCTCCAGTAGCACCTGTTTCTCCAGTAGCACCTGTTTCTCCAGTAGCACCAGTATCACCCTTTTCTCCCATATCACCCTTTTCTCCCATATCACCTTTTTCTCCAGTAGCACCAGTATCACCCTTTTCTCCAGTATCACCTTTTTCTCCCATATCACCATTTTCTCCAGTAGCACCTATTTCTCCCTTTTCTCCAGTAGGTCCAGTTTCACCAGTTTCTCCCTTTTCTCCTTTATCCCCTTTATCTCCAGTATCACCATATGAACCTGTAGCCCCAGTGTTACCAGTTACACCAGTGCATCCCATATACCCAATACATCCAGTTGGTCCTCTATGACCTCTACATCCATTTTTACCATCACGCCCATTTTTACCATCTCGTCCATCACGTCCAGAATGACACGAATCATCGCAATCGCTGCAGTCTGAATCAGAATCATTATTATGCTGAGAATCTGAATTATGTTTATTGTGCATTATAATATACCCTAATATTTTATATAACATGTAATTTGTAGTAAATATTTGTAATATTTATATAATTTTAATTATTTACAATTATTTTATATCATTTCCATATATATTTACCATCAATTTTAATTATTTTTTTATTTTTTATTTTTTTATGTAAATTTACAAATAAAATTATTGAATTTAAATCTTCAGTTTGGATTGGTTTAAAAAATACATAATCAACCCCATTTTTATAAAATTCATTTGTATTTTTTTCACCAGTAATACCTATTATTATATTATTATAATTTAATAATCGTAATATTAAACAACATAAAACTCCTGTAATAATTGGCATATTATTATCAATAAAAATTATATCAAAATAATTAATATCATCATGATTTAATATTATTTTTATTGCATTTAATCCATTATCTGATTCTTCAATATATATATTTGGTTTATTTAATTTACGTTTATGCATTTTTCTAACAATATCACTATCATCAACAATTAAATATTTTGCATGAATTAATTCATGTTCATCAATATAAAATTCTTCGGGAATTTCTTCGGTATCAAGTATAATATGTGTATGTGTAATAACAAATTCTTCTGGTATAATTTCTTCATTGAATTTTTCTTTTTCGGGTACAATTTCATTATTATATTTTTCTAAAAAATCTTCTGGTATTGGAATTTCTTCTTCTTCAATAACTTTATCGGTAATCATTATAATATACATAATATACAATTATTATGCAGTATGTAAATTTAAAATGTAAATATATATATACAAGTATCAGGCATAATTTATTTTTTATTTTATACATTTTTTGTTAAGTTATATTTATAATAAGCATAACCCAAAAATGATAATAAATAATATAATGGAACATTATTTAATATTATTATTATTTTTTCTTTATTTAAAATTTTATTTTTAAATGATTTCTCGTCAATTTCTTTCCACAAGTTTACACCTTTTATATCTTTTTCTTCTTCTAAAATGGATTTATACCCTATAAATTTTATTAAATCATTATTAACAAATGATAAATAATCATTATCTTCATTAAATATTTTAGCAATATCAATATATAATTTTAAAATTTGATCAATTACATTCTTTCTATCAACATCATCTTCGCAACATATATCTTTTTCTTTTTTATTACAAATATAATTACTTATTTTATTTTTTAATTTAAGTTTTATTGTTTTATTTTGTTTTAGTTTATTTTGTTTTGGTTTATTTTGTTTTGAATGTGGAAAATGTTTTTTAGTGTGCATAATATAATATAATATTATAATTTATAAATTTATTTATAAACTTATTAACTAATATATAATTGCATTTCTGGACCATTAATATTAATACGCATTTTGTTTATATTATTAATTCCTGATACTTGATCTCTATAAATAAACCCTATTTTTGTATATATATCATTAAATTTACCAGAATAATCGCTCATATTATCTAAAGTAATAAATTTTATGGTTGGATATTTTATTTTATTTATATAAATACAAAATTTAATTAATTGTGTTGCAAATCCTTGATGTAAATAATTTATATTATTTATTGATAACCAATTTATATTTATAGTTTCTTGTTCTTCTAATCTATTATTATTTATAGTTAATGATCTTGTATCATATTTTTTTACAAAAACATTATTTTGTGAAATTCCATATTGAATATATCCAATAATTTCTTTAGTTTTTATATGTATTAATGAAATCATTCCATTTTTTCTATCTAATTTAAAATAAAATTTTTTTTTAAAATTAATATTATTATTAATGTTCATTAATTATTGTTAATAATAATATTATTATTAAAAATAATGATTCAATTTTTATAAAAATAAAAAATAAATACAAAAATATACAAAAATATACAAAAATATACACTCAATTTATAATTCTTATGATTCAATAATTAATCTTGGTTTTGAATATTCTTTTGGAATTGAATAATCTTTTTTAGGTTCAACTATTTCTGCAATAATACTAACATATTTATCATTTAATTCAAATCGTTGTCCAATAACTCGTGCTGTAAATTTATCATTTTCAGTTATTGTTGTAAAATAAGTATTCATATAATGATGATCACGTGTTATAAAAACAATTATTGGAGATGGGGTTTCATCTGAACTTTCTGCGCGAATACCTGCTTTGGTAATATTTTTTGCAATACATTGAATTAACATTCCTTCAACTGGACAACATATTTGACATTCAAATACAACATCAAATATAATATGTACCCCTTTTACTAAACCACTTGAATATGTTAAGATTTTACAAGATCCATTTCTTATAAAACCCTCAACTACACATTTTCCTTCATAATTATGAATAATATTATTTTCAATTGTTTGTTGAATGTTTTTTCCAATATTAACAATTTGTAATACTATACTACGTGTTATTATTGATCTTGAATAAACGTCATTACTTATAATATTTTTTTTTCTATGTATTTTTTTTAAACTTGTCATTTGTATATATAATAATTATCTTTTAATATTTTTATAATATAAATTATATTTCAATTTTTATTTCAATCAACCTTTAAAAAGGTTGAACCAAATCTTTCACAAATTTGGAAACGTTATTAAATGTGGATTTGGCTCAACCTTTTCCAAAGGTTGAGGTTGATAACATTAATGTTTCATAATCAAGAAACCATATTTTATTATCTTTTTTAATTTTATTATAATATCTAAATAATAATTCTTGTAATGAACATAATTCTGATTTATTTAAATTTTTAATATTTTCTTGTGAATATATTTTAAATTTTTCTTCACCAAGTAAATATATTATAATTTCTATATTTTTTGTTTTACTTGCTTCATCACATCTTGCCCCTTTATTTTGTTTTGATCCGGTATATTTTACTTTAAATGTTAAAAATTTATTTTGTCTTTCAAGCCCAATAAATCCAATAGGGCTATTTAATTCATTATTATTAAAATCCATTTTATTTACTTCAAATGTTATCTCTCTCTCATCTTCTGGTTCTGCCACTTTCCATGTTTTATTTTTATTTTCAAATATCATAATACTAAGTATATCATTTTTAATACCTGAAAATAATATTATACTTGTTAATTTTTTTGTTTTTATTATTTTTTTATCTAAATATGATTTAATAAAATAATTAAATGTATTTTCTTTAAATGTTGTAATTTTATAAATATAATTTAATAATTGAACTTTTTCTTTATATTGTAATGTATCAACTAAATGTTCAATTAAAAACTCATTTGCGTCATTATGTGTCATTATTTTATTATTAATTAATTTTCTTATTGTAATACCACAATGTTTATACCAATTATCATCTGCTTTTGGTACATTTTCATCCGTATTAATAAAAGATTGTGTTAAATCAAAATTTGATTTTAATTCAACCATAATTTTCGGTAATTCAATAACTTGTTCACCTGTTAATTCTTCAGGTTCAACTTCATCTATTATAGGTGACCCATCTAAATTATTTGAATTTATATTTGTTTTCATTTCAAATTTAATCATATTATGTTTAAAATCCAATGGAACAGATCTATCATATATTGATAATTTTGAATTTAATTCACTTGGTTGAAATAAATAATAGTCGCCAATATTTATTAAATGACCAGTTCTACCATATTTATCAATAATAAATTCAGTTTTATCTTCTATTAATTGTGTTAATGCTGCATATATTTGTACAATTTGGTATTTTTTTGGAATATTGATAAGGCGTATAAATTCATTCTTTTTAAAAAAAAACTTTCCAGTAGTTTTATCACTAAATAAATATCGTATTTTTTGAAATATTTTTTCAGAATTATTTATAATAAATGATTCGTTATAAGTTTCCAATCTAGTATTTTTATCATCAATATTTTTATCAGGATAACATTTATATTCACAATTTGCCATATAATCACATGAAGCCGAATATGGAATATCGCCAACTTTAAAATCATTTAATATTATCCCATTTGATAATTGTTGTTTAACTTTTTTGGTTGTTTCTTTTTCAATATTTTCTTGTGTAAAATTTATTTGGTCATGATTAATTAAACAATCAACCGATGTTTCTTTTAAAACGCGACTTACTTTACCCATTTGAATAGCTTTATATTCAGCAGTTCTATAAATATATAAATCAGCTGCTTCTTCTTCATGATTTTCCAATAATGTCCCATATATAAATATTTGAACATTTCGTTTTTCAAAATCTAATACTTTATGACTCAAATTACGAACAGCTCTACCAATAATTTGTTCTATTCTATTCATATTATACCAAGGATCAATAATATGGACTTGTCTTACAAATTTAAAATCAACCCCTTCTGATCCAGCTTGTGAAATAAGAATTACTTTAATATTATGTCCATCCTTATTGTTATCATTTGTAACTGCTTTTATTTCATCATCATTATTTGGTGAAATACGTGGATCGCCAGTAATCATAATATATTTTGCTGCAGTAAAATTTTCTTTATTTTCACGAGGTTTTAATGTTTTTGAATCAATTAATTTAGTTGGTGGTGTTTTAAATAATGATTTATTACCATATCTAGAAAAACCCATTTCTTCAAGTGCTAATGCAAGTGGAACTAATCCACCATCAATATATTGAGAATAAATTAATACAATACCATCTGAAGATTGTCCATTTTCAGGTATAATATTACTACAAATTGATTTAATTTTTGAACTATAATTACCTATTTTATTTGGAGAAAATATACGTTCATTTTTATCCAATAACCATTTTTTATATTCAAATGAACCTTTTTCAGGAGGAGTTTTAGTATCTATAAAATCCATTACTCGTTCTAATCCCTTTTTCCCAGTTAAATCATTTGCACTGATGTTAATATTAATATTAATATCTAAATTTTGTGATGATTTTGTAGAAGAAGATCCAACACCACCAACTACCATCTCAGAATTATTTTTATTTTTATTTTGTTCATTTAATTTTGAAATAATATTCTCTAATCCTTCATTTTCAATTGGATAAATAATATTTAATGCTTCTAATGGTATTTGTAATAGTGTATAATTAAATGAATCCATAACTTCAAAATTAGGCATTTCTCTAATTATTCCAGTTTTTGTTGTAGTGCTAAAATTACGATTTATTAAATTATTAATAATAAATGTATATCCCATTGATTGATATTTTCCAATATTTGTTAAATATATAATTGGATTTAAAATACTTATTCCATCTTTTATTAATTTTTTATTCATTTGATATTTTGGATAACTTATTTTATCTAATGTTAATTCTGGAGAAAATATATATGGATATATACGAAATGGAAATGTATATGGATTTTCTCCTCTAACAAAACTTATATATCCAGTTGCTTTTCTAATTAATAATTCTTTTCCTTCTTCTTTACCATCTATTGATTTTTTAAAATTACCATCTTTATCAAATACATCTTTGATTTCAATTGTTGCGCGTCTATCATTTAAATTCATTAAATTTAATAACCAAATAATTTCTTTATAACTATTATACATTGGTGTTGCAGATAATAATAATAACCGTAAATTTGATGCAGATTTTACTAAATCTAATAATTGTAATGCGACTTTTTTATTTTTATTTTCTTCTGAAACACGAATATTATGTATTTCATCAATAACAATTAAAGTATCATCAAATTCATATTTTAAATTACGGACCATTTTTATATGTCTGTCATTTTCATCTTTAAAAATTCCTTTTACAGATTTTATATTCTCAATATAATTAGAAAATTCAATATAACCCATAAATAAATATGATAATTTTATAATACTATTTACATTGCTTATAACCTTTTCTTTAGTTAACCCTTTCATATTCATTGGATTTATTTCTTTCAAAAATTTATTTCCAGTCGCCCCTTTTAGATTCCATAATCCATCAATTAATTTGAGTCTTCTCTCGTCAAACATTTGTAAACGAAAATTATCTTGAACATTAGGAGATGCAACAATGATAATTTGTTTTGTTATTCCAAATTGTTTTAAATAATCACGATGTTCTTCACATACACCAATTGCGCTGGCAGTTTTACCACTACCTAATCCGTGATAAAGTAAAAGACTACTATAAGGAGTTTGGAAAGAGAGAAAATTTCTAACAAACGCTTGTTGTGGGGCTAATTCAAAATCAGCATTTGCTAATATTTCTGCTTGTTCTTTAATATCATAAATTTTTCCATCATATTTTGTATCATTAAATTCTTTTTTTTCTGCAATTTTAATAATAAAATTAGGATCATTTAATGTAGGATATAAAAAATCATTATCTTCTGGATTATTTTTTATTTCATTTCTCTCAATTAATTCTTTTTTTAATATAAAATTATTACATTTCTTATCATACTTATGTTTAAAAGAATCACATTTATTTGATTCAAATTCACTTGTTAATACTTCAATTGAGTCTTCTTCTTCTGATATCTTTTCTTCATTTAAATTAATATTTTCATTATTTTTATTTTTAATAATTTCCATATTATCATGTTCTTTTAACTTATTCATTTCTTCAATTGTTTTTATTTTAAATATTTTATTTATTTTTTTCATCTTAATATTATATTATAAATATAATTTATATTCTTCTAATACTTTATTTATATTTCTTATAATTTGTTTTTTTTCCAAATTATACGGTCTTATTGAATTTAAACATTCATCAATTGTTTTCCATTCAATTTTACTAACTTCTGATTGTTGATAATTATTTAAAATATCAAGTGTATTATTATTCATATAAGCTAAATAATATTTATGTTTATATGATTTATTATTTGATCCAATAAATATTTCATCAAATGGTAATAAATTTTCAATAACTGAAATATCTTTTGTTGAATACCCAGTTTCTTCTTCAAATTCTCTTAATGCACATTCTAAATCTTTTTCTTGAAAATTGCGACGACCTTTTGGAAATTCCCATTCGGTTTCATTCCATGAGGTTGAACTATTTTTTATTATATCATTAAGTGTAATAATTTCATTATTATTATTTTGAATACCATTATTTATTATATCAAATTTTTTACTTGAAGCTATTTCCTCACCCTTGTATTGAATTTTATTATTATCACCCCATAACATTTTCCATAAATTACTAAATGGTTCATTAATCAATCGTGATTTTTCAATAATAGACATTTCATCTACACTTTTTTGTATTTGTTCTAAATTATATGATGAATATTTTCCTCTAATTAAATCAATATACCCAAAACTATCTTTACGACGTATCATTAAATATTGATTACCTTTTTCACTTTTTCTGAATAAAATAATACCATAACTTGTTATTGGTAATTTACATTGATAACCTATATGTCCATGTTTTCCACAATTATTACATATATTTATTTTATTCATTAATTTTATTAATATTAATTATATATTGTAATATATGTTTAAATAATTATCTTTTAATATTAAATTACTGTAACTAAATGGGATTAGATCCAAAAATATGGGGACCACATTATTGGTTTTTTTTACATACAATATCAATGAATTATCCAATTAAACCTAATACTATAACAAAAAAAAAATATTACGATTTTATTCAAAATATTCCATTATTCATTCCAATTGAAACAATGTCTACATATTTTAGTCATTTACTTGATCAATATCCAATATCGCCATATTTAGATTCACGTGATTCATTTATACGATGGATGCATTTTATACATAATAAAATTAATCAACGTTTAGAAAAACCAACTATATCATTGAGTAAATTTTATGAAAATTATTATGAACAATATAAACCAAATGATTTAAAAATGAGAGAGTATTATAAAATAAAAGGTAAAATAATATATTGTATTATGCTGACATTATTTATAGGATGTATTATATATTTTTATAATAATTGAGTTTGAAATTTACAATAAATAACAATAATTATACTAATATTTATACTAATTAAATAAAAAATAAAATAATAATATGATTATAATTTAATACTTATGATAATTAATAATATTAAAGGAGGAAATGTAATTGCTTCTGGTGGATTTGGATGTGTTTTTAAACCTTCGTTAAAATGTAAAGGAAAACCACGTAATGATAATGAAATAACTAAATTATTGAAAACAAAATATGCAAAATCAGAATTTAAATATATTCAACAATTTAAAAAAATATTAGATGATATTTCAAATTATAATGATTATTTTTTATTAGATGGGTTTTCATTATGTAAACCTGATAAATTTGATGATTCAGATATAGATAATTTTAATAAAAAATGTAAGCCTATAAAAAAACTAGATATAACACCATCTAATATAAATTCTCCAACATCACTAAATAAACTAATGTTAATTAATATGCCATATGGTGGTATTGATGTTGGAGATTACATTGAAGAACACCGAATGAATTATAAAAAATTATATGAAATGAATATTTCTCTCATTCAAATATTACAAAATGGTATATTACCAATGAATGAGAGAAATATTTATCATTGTGATATTAAGGATTCAAATATATTAGTTAAAGATGAAATAAATAAACAAGTAAAAACACGTTTAATAGATTGGGGTTTATCTGTATTAATTAATCCAAATGATAAAAATGTTCCAAAAGAATTACAAAATAAATCATTTCAATTTAATATTCCATTTTCAGTTATTTTATTTAATGATATATTTGATAAAATGTATACTGAGTTTTTAAAACAAAATCATGAACCTAGTTTTTTTATAATTAGATCTTTTGTTATTAATTATGTTATTGTATGGATAAAAAAACGAGGATTAGGACATTTAAAACCAATTAATAGTATGTTTAAAGTATTTTTTGAAAATGGAATTGATAATGTTGATGAACAATTTAAAAAAGAATTAATTCAATATGATTATACATTTTATTTTATTTTTGAATATATTTCATATGTTCTTTTTAAATTTACACATAATGGTAAATTTGAAAAAATGAAATATTTTTCAACAATATTTCTTAAAAATATAGATGTATGGGGATTTACAATGACATATTTACCTATTTTGGAATATTTATATAGATATAATAATAAATTATGCGATTGCGAATTACAAATTATTGAAAAAATAAAAGAAATGATATTATATATTATTGAATGTAGTTATATTCCAATTGATAATAATAAAATTATTTTAAAAACTAAAGAATTAAATGACTTATTTTTAAAAGCTGAAAAAAAATCTACTATAACATTTAAAAAAATATCATCATCATCATCATCATCAACAACAACGTCACAAACAAATTCAATAAAAAAATCAGCATCAAAATCAAAATCTAATTCAAAATCAAAATCAAAATCAAAATCAAAATCATCAAAAAAATCCACATCAAAAAATTCAACAAGAAAAAACAGTAATTAATAATATTAAAATTAATTATTTTATTATTATATATATTATATATATTATATATAATATATGAAATTGGAATTATTAATATTTGCTATAACAACATTTTTTATTTATAATACTTATTATGATGGTAAATATATGAAATTAATAATAAAAAATAAAAAATATTTTCAAATTGCATTTTTTGCTTTTTTAGGTATTATTTTTTATCTTATGGTAAAAAGAAATCCTGCAAGATGTAAAAATATATTATTACATGCAAATAATGTTGTTAAATATATGCCAATAGATAAATCTGCAATGGATATGTTGACACCATTAATTGACTTTACAACATCAACAAATACTTCAGGAAATTTTATGAGTAATTTAAATGAAAATGAAACCGAAAATGATCATGTATCAAATAATAATACTGTAAATTTGGAAAAACGTATGTTACAATCTGGTGGAAAAAGTACAAAACGATCTGTTAGTGAAACAAAAAAGAAATTTGTTGCATCTAATCAGGGATGGAAATGTGGTGATTGCAAATCTCAATTAAATGCATGGTTTGAAGTTGATCATGTTAAACGTCTTGAATATGGTGGAACAAATGAAGTTGAAAATTTAGTAGCATTATGTAGAGATTGTCATGGTAAAAAAACAGCTATGGAAAATATGTAATAAATAAATAAATAAATAAAATAAAAAAATAAAATAAAAA
>TBL_comb47_HYPODRAFT_10005418_pt1 | contig 14211 bp, 7 predicted proteins | sample TroBogypolimnion_40_FD_10682 | JGI IMG/M metagenome (IMG submission 10682)
GTGAACCCAATTGAACCTACAAATCCAGATTGACCGGTAGGACCTTGAGGGCCCATAACACCCATAGATCCTGCAAAACCTGTACTGCCAGAATAACCAAAATCGCCTTTAGAGCCAGTATAGCCGTCTGGAGGACCTTTAGAACCAGTATAACCAACTGGACCAGGTGAACCCATATCTCCTGTTCTAGTAAGTGTTAATGCAGTTACTGTATTATTAGCTATAACAGCAGTACCGTCACTTCTTGAAAAGAATGCTACAGGAACAGCAACGTAGTTAGTATATGCAACCATACTACCAACAATACCTAATACATAGTAATTTTGAGTATTTGTAGTGTCTGTAATACGCATATAGCCTTTAATAGCTGATGTAGACGTATCAATTAATGTAAATGTGTTAAATGTATAAGTGTAATCTAGTGCAAGTTCACTAATATACATTGTAAATGCGCTATTAGATATTAAACTACTATCTAATGCAGAACTAAACTTTACTACTCCGGTGCCTGGATCAGAATAAACATTATTAGATGAGTAGTTATAGAGATAAGTTACACCACCTACGTTACCAGTTTCACCTTTAGGACCCTGAGACCCAGTAAATCCATAACTACCAGTATATCCGGATAAACCTCTTGATCCAACATACCCAGAAGGACCATAAGAACCAGTAAAACCAATAGAACCAGTATACCCTAGTGATCCTGCATAACCTGCACCGGCTGAACCTGTATAACCAATAGAACCAGTATAACCTAAATCACCATATGAGCCAGTATATCCTGCACCGGTAGAACCTGTATAACCTAAATCACCATATGAGCCTGTGTAGCCTATATCACCTTGTATACCTTGATCACCTTGTGAACCAGTATAACCTAAAGAACCAGCATAACCCAACGCAGCATATTCACCAGGTATACCTTGTGAACCAGTATATCCAATATCGCCTGTAGATCCGACAAATCCTAGGCTTCCGGTATAACCTTGTGAACCATCATAACCAAAAGAACCTACAAAACCTTGAGAGCCAGTATAACCGGTATTGCCTCTAGAACCAATATAACCAGCGCCTGTAGATCCAGTATAGCCTAGTGGGCCAAGAGCACCTTGATCACCTTGAGGGCCTTGTTCACCTTGATCACCTTGTGAACCTACATATCCAGCACCGGTTGAACCTGTATATCCTAGGTTACCTTGAGAACCTACATAGCCTGCTCCAGCAGATCCAGTATAACCGGCACCAGTTGAACCTGTATAACCAAGACTACCAATAGAGCCAACAAAACCTACAGAACCTGTGAAACCTATATCAACCAACAAGCTCCAAAAATCTGGGTTTAATGGAGGTATTCTTCCCTGGTTAATACTTGGACCAATATTAGCAACAAGAGCAAAATATGCTGCACCGTTATAGTTTACTACATCTCTAGTAATATAGTTTGTATTTGTATCCCAAGTTCCTCTAAAGTTTAAACCTATTGATCCAGCATACCCAACATCACCCTGGGAACCTACGTAACCAATATCTCCTTTAGAGCCAGTATATCCTCTCGACCCGGTATAACCTAATGAACCATCATAACCTATAATACCTTGAGAACCAACATAACCGGCTCCCGTAGATCCAGTGTAACCTATATTACCTTGTGTACCAGTTGATCCTGTAAATCCAGTATCACCTTTTGAACCAGAGAACCCTCTTGAACCAGAGAACCCGGTTATACCTTGGGAACCTACATATCCAGTTCCAGTTGAACCAGTGTAACCTTTAGATCCTACAAAACCTACAGATCCAGTATAACCTGTATCACCAATATCGCCAGTCTTCGCTAGTGTAAATACAAGTTGGTCGCCATTATTAAATATACTTGTATTACCAGAAACAAAATTAACAGGTATAGAATAGTAGTTGCCTGTTAACGTAGAATGATCTATAATAGCGTATAAGACAGTATTAAGTGAATTAGAAGTTTCTGCTAATGTAAAATGGCCTTTGATTCCAGACGTAGAACCATCAACAGCAGTAATATAATTAGTAATTAGCCCGCTGGCATCATCACTTTTATTAATATAAAATTGAGTAGCAGAAGTAAATAATCCTGTATTAAACCCTAGCCATCCAGCTCCCGGATCTGAATTAGTAGTGTTAGAAGTAAAATAGTATTGAAATACTACACCACCAAAACTACCTGCAGGACCAATAGAACCTGTATAACCTTGAATACCTTGAGATCCTTGGTATCCAACACCAACAGAACCTTGATAACCAACTGCACCAACAGAACCTTGATAACCTTCAGATCCTCTATAACCAGAAGAACCGATAAAACCAGTTAACCCCTGTACTGCACCAAAGTATCTTACTTCAATTATAGCATTTTGCGGAGGGGTGTTGGTATATGTTAAAGTTGTTCCAACTACAGTATAATCAACTGTAGGTGTTTCTATTAGACCGTTAGTAAATACTAAAATATTAGAAGGGTCTGCTGTTGCATCTAACAAGTCAAACGTATTGATAGTACCATCAGCAATATAACTAGATGCCTTATAAGGCATACTAACTTGACCTTGGGAACCAGAATATCCCAGTGACCCTGAGTAGCCAGTATTACCAGTCAGGCCGGTCGAGCCAGTATATCCGGTTGCACCTCCTGGATCACCTTTAGAGCCTTGATATCCTACAGTACCAACAGAGCCTCTATAACCTGTAGACCCAAAATAACCTATAGAGCCTCTATAACCTACATCACCTTGAGATCCAGTATAACCAGTATCACCTTGAACAACATCAAAATATCTAACTTCAATTACAGCATTAACCATAACTGGAGTAGTAAATATAAGATTGGTTTGATCTACAGTATAGTCAACACCTGGTGTTTGTACTAGCCCATTAATGAATACAAGTATGTTTGATGGGTCTGGTGTTGACTCTAATAATGTAAAATATGTGTTAGAAGAATTACCGGTGTATATAGAAGTTTGGGAAGGCTTGCCTACACCACCTCCAGATCCAACATAACCTATAGAGCCAGTAAATCCAGCAGAACCATTATAACCATGTATACCTGCAGATCCTGTATAGCCGGTAGAACCTCCAGGAGCTCCTTGAGATCCTTGATAACCAACAGAACCAGAAGAACCTATAAATCCTGCTGAACCTTGATAACCTGCTGATCCAATATACCCGGCGGAACCTTGATAACCTACATTACCTTCTTCAATAAATCTAATTTCTATATGAGTATTAATGTAAGGCACAGATGCCAAATAAATAGTGTTGCCGCTAGCATTGAGTGTATAGTCTATACCCGGTTCTTGTGAAAGACCGTTAATAAAGACTAGAATACTATTTGCGGTATTGGCAGTTTGTGCTAAAGAATAGGTATTTGAAACGCCATCAGAAACGAGTTGTTGGCTGTAAAAAATTAGAGACATCTATTGCCTTATTTAATGCTTAATATATAATAATAACTGATACTATTTATGTTTTTGTTATGAGGTTGTTATGAACTTACCGTCAATTGCTATACTAGATCTTATTGGGCTCGTCTACGACGGAAATACTTTAAATAACCGTGGATTAGGTGGTTCTGAATCAGCCGTTATTCTCATGGCTCGTGAGCTTTCAAAGCTAGGGTTTCCAATTACAGTTTTTAATGCATGCGCAGAAGATGATGCCAGACCAGGCATTTATGATGGTGTAACCTATCGCCCGGTTCAAAGCATTAATTCTAAAGATGAATTTGATATTTTAATTTCATCTCGTACTGTTGTACCTTTCGTACCAGAGCAAATGTACGTGGGTTTTAATACTGCAACTAGATATCCTTGTGCATTATTTGAAAGCATCAGAAAGAAAGCAAAGTTTAAAGTACTCTGGATGCACGATACTTTTTGTAATGGTGATATCGTATTAGAAGATCTTGCAGTAAACGGATATATTGATAAGATTTTTACACTCAGTGACTTTCATACATCTTATGTCACAACATGTGATCATGGTAAAAGACGTAATTTTGAAGTATTAAAGAATAAGATATTTCAGACTCGAAATGCGGTTGTTCAGTATCTAGAAGAAGTAGATATCTCACAAAAAGATCGTAACCTATTTGTATTTAATGCCTCTGTTACTAAAGGTATGCTACCTCTTATTGATAGAATTTGGCCTGTAATTAAACAATATATTCCAGCTGCAAAATTAAAAGTGGTTGGCGGGTACTATAAATTTAGATCTGATAGCCCGCTTGATGCACAAGGTGAAACTCAACAAAAGCTTGCACAAGAGAAAAGGTATAAAGATCTAGACATTGAGTTTACTGGTATTATTACACAAAAAGAGATTGCAGAATTACTTGCAAAGGCTTCTTTCTTTCTCTTTCCTGGAGCATTTCCAGAAACATTTGGTATCTCTACTTTAGAATCTCTTACATATAATACACCTCTTATTGCAACCCGTTTTGGTGCATTAGAAGAGACTGCTATTGATCGTGCATCATACTTTATTGATTATGCAATCGAGCCAAATAGTCTTTTCCCTAATATTAATATAGATCAACAGGTCGATAAATTTTTAAGAACTGTATTTGATGCATATAATAATTGGTATCTACACCAACAAAAGCAATATTATTGTAATGTTATTAAAGATATTAACACGTGGGATACAGTTGCTTTACAATGGAAGCAATTATTCTTAAAGCAGTTTAATAGGTACATGCCTGTAAATGAATACCGTAGAGTATCATATATTAACGATAAAGTTCACAGAGTATTTGGCCGTAGATTCTCTAATAAAGAAGAATGGAATAGCTATAAGCTAGGATACGAACAGCAGATTAACATTATTACTCCATTTTATAATGCAGAGAAATATCTCTCTGCTTGCCTAGAGTCTGTAGCATCTCAAGACTATGACAACTATATGATGTATCTGATTAATGATGTATCTACAGATAATAGCGTACAAATAGTAAAGGATTTTATTTCTAGTCTACCTCCTTATATGCAAGGGCGTTTTATTCTCATTAATAATAAAGAGAATATGGGAGCAGTCTATAATCAGATTAATACTCTCAAGAGTTATCCTATTGATAGAGACAGTATGGTTATGCTTCTTGATGGTGATGATTCTTTGAAAAGCGATAATAATATTTTTAATTTTTATAATCATCTATTCTCTGAAAATAAAACTGATTATGCATATGGTAGTTGCTGGTCATTAGCAGATAATATTCCTTTAATTGCACAACCTTATCCTAAGGAAGTAAGAAAGAATAAATCTTACCGTGACCATAAATTTAACTGGGGTATGCCTTATCCTCACCTTAGAGTATTCCGCAAAGGTTTAGTAGATAATATTGACGAATCAGTATTCCAGGATGAAGATGGTAACTGGTTTAAGGCAGGTGGAGATAATTCTACGTTCTATAATATAATAGAACAGGCTGATCCTGATAAAGTAAAGGCAATTCAAGAAATATTTTATAACTATAACGATATTAATCCATTAAACGACTATAAGGTTAATGGTGAACTACAGAATCAAACAGCAGATAAAATTACTAAAAGTAATAAAATACCTTTACAAATAAATCGAGAAGATGTACGTACTGTTACTAGGACTGGCAACTTTGAAATGGTGCAAACAAAAGAACTCTATGGAAAAAATATTATGAAAAAGCGAATATTAATTGCAATTCCCACAGCTAAGAATATTGAGGCAGCAACATTTAAATCAATTTATGATTTGATTGTACCAGATGACTGTGAAACAGTATTTCAATACTTCTATGGTTATAATGTTGATCAGGTAAGAAACTTAATAGCAGACTGGGTAGTTAAAGGCGATTATGATTATTTGTTTGCAGTAGATTATGATATTTCATTCCCTGCAGATACTCTAGTCAGACTTCTAGGACATGATAAGGATATAGTTTCTGGTGTATATAGACAGCGTAACCCAGAGGTGCAGATACTAGAAATCTTTGAGAAAAACGATCAAGGTGGGTTTACTCATATTCCTTATGAAAACCTTCGTAATGCAGGTCTTATGGAAGTTGGCGCAGTAGGATTTGGTTGTGTTCTTATTAAGAAGAAAGTGATGGTAGGAATTGGATATCCACAATTCCAATATCGCTCTGCAATAAACCATAACGATACATTCTCAGAAGATCTTGATTTCTGTAGAAAGGCAGGAATGAAAGGGTTTAAGCTTTATGCAGACTCTACACTGCTTTGTGAGCACATTGGCTCTTATGTGTTTAGAGTATCTTAATAAGTAAAGTTGTTGGCTGCTACAGGTCCAGTATTGGCCTGTACACCAATTACTGCAGCTGCTACTTGTTTAAGATTAGTTATAGTTTCAATAGTATTATTTACACGTGTAGCAATAATAGTAGTCTGAACAGGAGCAGTTCTTGCAACGGTAATTAGAATACCGTTAGCATTATGCACAGTAACTCTACCATTTTTCATTAATAAGTAACCCCGAGATCTACTGATACAATACCTTCTACTATTCTAGATACAGTTCCCGTATTAGATGTTAGTAGCAGATCATATACGTATCTCGTATCATTTAGATAACCGGTAATAGCTGCATTCATACTTAAAGTAATTAATCCTGTATTACCTCCAGTTACTACGGTAAATGGATATGCAATATTTGATGTGTATGACTGTCTTACTTTTGATGTTCCAGTATACCCAGTAATATCAAAAGGATTATTATAAACATCTACAAGATAAATGTTATAAACAAAGTCTGCATATTGGTTTAATAAAAGGTTTGTCTTAACGGCCATTTTTTAAACTATCTACTTCTGCTTTTAATTCTTTAATAGCTTCAATTAACAGAGGTATAAGTCTGTCATAATGTACAGTTAAGTACTGATCGCTTATAGGTGCAGGTACTACTGCTTCTGGTAATACTTTTTGAACTTCTTGTGCAGAAACACCAACTTCATCTTTAATAGCATATCCAAGATCTTGCGCAGTTTGATTTGGACGGTACTTAAACCCGTTTAGAGATAAAAGTTTTTCTAGCGCATTTTCAATATTACCTAGCTTATCTTTTAAATTATCATCAGAATAATAAGCTGTAATATTTCCAGTTGCTGTAATTGCACCATTTATAGTTGCACCACCTGATTTATAGTTGCACCATTATTTACAGTCAACATACCATTTACAGTTTGATTGCCATCTACTTGCAATGATCCAACAATGTGTTCATTTGCATTTGTTGTAATGTTACCATCTACCTGTAAATTTCCAGTAACATGTTCATTACCAGTTACAGTTGCTCCACCATTGGCAATAAAAGCACCAGAGACAGTACTTGTTCCGTCTACTAGAAGATTGCCAGTAATGTGTTCATTACCATTAACAATACCACTACCTATAGTTAATGTACCATCTATAATTTCATTACCAGTTACATGAAGATTTCCATTAACAATACCACTTCCAATTGTTAATGTACCATCAATTATCTCATTACCGGTTACATGAAGGTTACCATTTATTAGCTGGTTACCATTCATTCCACCTGCTATAGAAATAGTATTTGCATGGATGTTTTGGATATAAAGATCGGTAGAATTCATATATGAATTTACAATAAGTGATCCAGTAGGATTGGCATATATTGAAATACCATCTCTGTTGACTTCTGTGTTTGCTTCCACGTCACCAAAATAACCATAGTTAGAAACAGCTAATGTGTAAGTGTTAATTAGCAATGCATTAAAATGACTTTCTGAAATATAACTTTGATTAAAATGAATTGTATTGGCAATGTATAGATTATCTATATGACCATTTGCAGGGCCGAATACTGTATTACCTATTGACATAAATGAACTGGTATATTGAACTGTACCATCAATAATCATACCAGTCGATGTAATAACATTATTAGAAGCTGTAGAAGTTTGAAGAACGATTGATTGTGGAGATGCGGCAACATTTGATGTTGCTCGACCTAACAATATATATCCACTATTTGCTGTTGCTAAACTATTTGCAGTAAATGTACCTGAAATAGCAGCATTGCCAACTGTTGTATTAGAGTTAACAGTAACTACATAGTTAGACAATGCTGTTGCAAGTTGACTAGTTTTAACCATCCATTGGCCAAAAGTATCAGAGCTTTGATCTACGTTTGCTACTGCGATTGTCATTTACTTACTTTCTTAATGCCTCTAAAATTAATTTTAAGTCACTTTTAATATCATTAATATCAGTTTTAAGAATTTCAACTTCTTCTTTAAGAGTATTTATTTCGTTTCCAGCCGGATTTAAAATTCTATTTCTTACTGTTTTATACGATTGAAGCTCTCTATTATTTTTATTAATATAAGCTCCTTGATGTATTTCAAAATCTTCTTCTAATTTAGTTTTTTGCATATTACATCTGCAATGCTATACCTCTTATATCCTTCATAAAAGGATATAGAGCTGAGTTATCAGAAATTAAGTCTACTTTAATTGCAAATTGATTAAACCCGTATATAATTGTTCCTAACGGATTAGTGTAAGTAACTGTTCCTGCTACTATACTTGCTGGAGGTGATTGATTTGCATACGCTGAATTAGTATAAACTGCTGTTGTAGGTAAACCATACGTAAATTCTTTTACATCTGTAGGATCTTGAGGAGAGCTAAACAAAGCATCAGTCCCATTAGTATATGCAAGTTTAGTCCATAATTTATTATCAAAGCCATCAGTATCTGAGTCGGAATTTAAAAATTTAGCCCACACAACAAGATCAGTTCCTACCGGTCTATATCCTGTAATATACACATGTAGATCTTCTGCAGTTTGATTAAGTGTGATTACTTTACTAATATACTTAGACATAGCATTACCATATCTAGTTTCTTCATTAGTAATGTCATTATTAATTAAATTATCTACGTAATCAATAATTTTAGTATCTAATCTTACAGATGGAGATAGATAATAATTATTAGTACCAAATTCTATAATGTATGTAGATGTACCTACATTACCATATATACCAGCAGCTTTTTCATTAGAGTAACTCATAATTACTCTTTCATGATCTCTGAACTCGTAAATTTTTTCTTGAGTTGGTACAGAAGGTGCTGTATCTCTAGTATAAGAAGAACTACTATTTGCAATACCAAAGTAATTGTATGATAATGAAGTTAGAGGAGGAGCTGTTACTAAAAATTTAGTAATGATTGCGTCATATGGAGGATTATCAATGGATGTAAGAGTTGCATTAGCTATTAAATTAGAAAGGGTATATTGTGCTGTATTGGAAGGATTTGTTACTCTAAAAAATCTTAAATTAGGCCATGTGGATACGTTGAACAATCCATTGGTTCCGTTTAATCTATATACACCATTTGCTTCATCTACATACTCCACAACTCCATAAGGATACTTTGTAAAATCAGATGTTAAAAATTGAGAAGTATTTAAAGAATTAGCAGCTATTGCAATATCACCAATAAGAATTTGTGTAGAAGTGTTAGCGTTAGTAATATTAGATAGGGTAATAAAATCTTTCTTTTTATTTCTAAATATTGCTCTTCCACTTTGTGAGTTAAATTGTGCTCTATAAAGATTAAATTTCATATTTTGGGATAGGTATGGTGTCCACGAAGAACCATCTGATGAACCTAATAAAACACCTGCATAAGGTTGCTTATTAATAGCTAGACCTGTTATAATATCATTATCACCTAAATTAGAAACCCATAAATTATAATCCGGATTACTAGACTCAGGTACCACTATAAATGCATATTGTTTACCTGAAGTTAAAAATACAGGGTTATCTAAAACAAATATAGTTTCAGAAGTAGAATCAGAACTTGTCGTTACCTGTGAGGAAACTAACTTAGCTTTACCTAATGTTTTAGTAGAATTAGGCACCCCATTATTTGTTTGACACACAAATAAATCTACCCCATACGTAACACTCTTAGAACTAAAATATACTCCAATTTGAGTCAAAAAAGTGCCAGTAGCTATTCCTACTTTAGAAGCAGGTATTGTAAAAGTTTGTGCAATTGCGCTACCATTAAGCATTTATTAATTACTTTCCTTCTTTGTCCATGTATCATAATCAAAATCATCTTCTCTAGGCCATCCAGTAACAGCATAGCCTTGAACGTGATATGTATGACTTCCATCTACAGATAGATTATATAGTTGAGTGTCTGATGGTAGTGTATATTCTTCTATTAAGTTTACTGTTGTACTACCTAAAATAGTTTTTAATTCAATACCATTTTCTAAAGTTTGAACTCTTCCAGCAGCAAGACCTAGATTAACCTGTTCTACTATTCCATCTGATGTTATAACTTGATAAGACTTACCCCATTCATTGTATGAAGCAATGGTTTCAATTGAATAGAATTTTTTATCAATTGAAACATGCGTATGTTCAGATGTTGTGCTATGATTTTTATTAATCATAAACATAGATCTATTTCCAAGAAGAGTTCTATCTAATGCAACAACATTATTAATTTCACCAAATGCTCCTATAATTGAATCACCTATTTGTATCAGTTCAATAGGCTTTGCAGAACCATCTGCCATTGCTACCATAGATCCTGCTAAGAAACAACTATCTTCTTTACTGGTATCATTAGGATCAGTATTAGTAACAGCTGGAGCTGCTACTGGTGTTTCTACATTATTCATTACAGATGTGGCAACTGAAACTGCTTTATCAGCTTCAGTTGCTGCAGTAATACCAGAAACAGCGTTTGTTCCATCTCCGACATTTAAAGCAGTAGAAACAGTAGTAGTTCCACCAGGAGGGGTAAATCCTGAATTTAATCCATAGTTAGCATCTGTAAATGCTTTGTCCGCTACAGGAACATTAGTATTTACATTGTTATTAGATGGCTCAAATGTAGTACTTGTAATACCTGCACCTGATACTTTACTTGTAGAGGAATCTGCCGTATCATTCGTATCATTATTTACTGATACATCTGTAGTTGTTATATTATTATTGTTATGGTTACCAGTATTAACGTTATTTACACCGCCAGCATTGGTAGTATTTGTACTTGTTCCTCCATTGTTTGTAGGAGAAGTATAAGAAAGGGTGGTGAAAGATATAGGATTTAAATCTTTAGAAACTGAAGTAGTTACAAATGCTGCAGGAGAAGGAGTAATAATGTTGTATGTCTGTTGTTGATGTGTTGTTGCAAGAGTTGTAGAAGTATAAGTTGCAGATGCTTCTGTAGAAATTGATGAAGCCAAACTATAAAATAGTGAATCACATACCGTAAATAATAAACTACCAATAGGAAATGTACCCGCAGGTAAATAAAACATAATATACACTTCACCATTATCATTAGAATATATTTTATCACCCACATTACCATTTTGTGTAATAATATCTGTTGCTTGTGCAGTAGCATGAATAGCTGCTGCTTTTACAGAATCAAATTTACCAGATGTAGTATAGTTAGAATTTAATGTAGCAGGTGCACAGTATATAGATACATTTTTATTATTAAAGTATGATACTAATAATGTATTAGGTCTTAATCCTGTTGCAACAAACGCTACTTGTTTTGCTTCCATATAAGGCAATGAAGCAACGTTTATAATATTATCATTTGTTATAGAAGATGTAGATACACCTGCAGGATTAATAGAAAGGCTTGTAGTAGTTTGAGTTACATTAGCTGTATAAGTGTCAATAGATATTCCACTTTTTCCAATAGGTGTGGATGATGTTAATTTTGGGCTTCCCTGAGTGGTGTCTATATTTTTAAATCCACCTGCAGATATTGCTGCTTGAATTGGTGCAGTTTGATCTATTGTAACTATTTGAGGTTGAGCAGGTGTTGTTTGATCTACTGCCATATTAAAATCAGGAAATAGATAACCTATTCCTTTAAAATTCCAATATGATTGAGTACAATTTATGGTAGCAGTAGCTACTGAACTACCATCTAAAAATTCACTATTATAACTTAAAGTTAAAAGTTTACCTGTTGCTTGTACACCTATACTATCTGCATCATCTAATTCCATCTCATTTAAAAGTTCAGAAAAATAAGGACGAGCCATTGAATTTATAGGGCTTAAACCAATTGCCAATTCCGTATCGGTTGTTCTCATTAAAGAGCTATCATTTAAAGGATCAGCAAAAATACCGTTTTTAAATCTTTCTAAACCAGTAGAACTATTGGTAATAGAAAGCTGTTGGGTAGATAAAGAAAGCATATTTAATGCAGTATAATATTCTAACTGAGTTATTCTGGCATCTAGTTTACCGATGTCTTGCATCGTATAACCTCTATTACCAGTAAGACCTACACTAACTTTTTTTTGACTCATTTTATTATGCTTCTTATTATGTTAAAGTTGGATATGGAGGCAAGTAAATTTGAGCTACTCTTAGTCCAGATTGATCTAGAGAAGGAGGTATAGGATTTACTGCAGGTGCACCTTTTTTAACTGTTAACGTCTGATTACTATTTATTACCAGTGCATCATATCTTGGCAAATAATGAGTAATGTTATAACTGAATGTAGAATCAGGCTCTAATGCAACTGTTGAACCAGAAACAAAAGTTGAAATATTATTAGCAGGATTTATAGATGCTGAACTTATAACATTAGTACTAGTAGCAGTATTAGTTACTATAGGTCTTAAATCTATTTGATTTCTTAAATCATAGGATTTAGTAGTAGCAGAATAATAAACTGGAATTTGTGATGTGGAGATAGCATTAGTATTGGCAGTATTAACATCATCTATAGGATATGAGTCTATTGAATAAAATCCAGTTTGAGTTGAAGTTACATTAGAAGAAAAATAATCCAACATAACTAATATTTTAGAGCTAGCTGTTAAAGAACCTGCATATTGTGGATTTAATACAAGAGTTCCCAAGCCATACATGGTATCTTGTTGACCATTATTTAATTGAAACCAAGCCCCTCTATCTGGGTTAGAAGTCAAATAATCAGCACCAACATATACAGAAGATACTCTCATAATATCCGCAAAACCTAATGTCCAAGGACCATTTACTCCGCCTACATTGGTACCACAATCAATTTTAACATATACATCTTTATTAATAACTTTTTCAATTGGATTAGCAGCATATCTATACTTAGGAATTTGTCCATAAAAACTATAACTTGTAGAAGTATCTGGATCAATGGCAATTGATATAGTAACAGAGGTAGGAGAATTAAATGTAATAGTATTACCGGAACCAGTAAAATCAATAGGAGTACCTGCTTTATAAAATCTAAAAGTAGAAATTGTTCCTGTAAGATTAGTAGCAGGAGTAACCGTTACACTAGTACTACTATTAATAATATTAACATTGTGATAAGTACTTCCTCCGGTTCCTGATAGTTTAATTCCATCTCCTACTCTTAATGAGCCAGTAAAGGAGCTTCCAGCAGTAATAGTAGATGTAGTAGCATTGGAGGAAGCTACTGTACCAGTAGTATTAAGAGCATTAGTAGTTAAATTTTGTGCAAAATAAATATTTACATCAGAAGATTCTACATCTGTTAATGTCCCAGAATAATTATAATTATCTGTTCCTGTTAACGTGAATGTAGATACTGCTTTTCCACCACTACGAGCTACTGAAGCTGTTTCAGTAGTTCTAAAAACAAAAGTACTTTCATTTGTACCAGTATTAGAAACTAAACTTTTTACTCCATCAAGACCAGTATCATAAATTTGAGTAGCAGAAGCTGGAGCTAAAATTTGAGCATATCCTTTAGTTAATATGATATCTCCAAATACTTTACCGTATGTTCCATTTACATAAATGCTTTTAGCATCTGTTTGAAATGATTTACCGCTATTCATTATTATATTAAATATATAAAGATTAAATATACAATCCGAATGACCTTTAGTGCCAGAATCGTATTGTACTGCTCTAATATTAGCAGTCCCAACCAGATTACCAACCGGAGTAGAAATACCTAAATTATTTGACAACGAATGTTGTACTGAATCATAAAAGTAAACCACAGCATCGCTAGCAATATTAACAGCTCCTGAAAATTCATTAACTTGAATATAGCTGCCAAAATTTAATGAAATTCTTTGACCGTTTATAGATTCTGTTGAAGTTGCTTTAACAACAGTAACTTGAGTAGTACCATTAAACGGTGTTCTATATCCGTTAACATAGGCAAGACCCGTTCCCATAG
>TBL_comb47_HYPODRAFT_10005420_pt1 | contig 14207 bp, 10 predicted proteins | sample TroBogypolimnion_40_FD_10682 | JGI IMG/M metagenome (IMG submission 10682)
GTAGATGAAAAAGATTTGGTTAAGGTTCTTTTTGAATATGGTGAAGAGAAGTTCGCTAGGCGTATAGCTCGAGCAATAATAGAGCAGCGAGTGAAGTCCCCGATTACAACGACTAAGCAATTAGCAGATTTAATTGAAGATGTAGTGCCAATAAGGGAAAAACATAAGCACCCTGCGACACGAACTTTTCAGGCTATACGTATTGAAATTAATAAGGAACTGGATGAATTGTCTACAGTTTTGGAGCAGGCTATACGAGTGTTAGCTCCGGGAGGTAAGTTAGTAGTGATTTCTTTTCATTCTCTGGAAGACCGAATTGTAAAACGCTTCATTAGAAATGAATCCGGTGCAAAACATAATCCTGGGAAACTGCCTATTAAAGAAGTCGATATTCTCAAGGGTGTTTTAAAAAAAGCAGGAAAAGGCTTTAAAGCCAGTGCTCAGGAAATTAGCCAAAACTCAAGAGCTAGAAGTGCTGTTATGCGGGTTGCTGAGAAAATTTAAATGGTTATACATCGACTTTTAGGTGTGCTGGGAGCTGTGTTGTTATTGTCGGCTTTGATGGTAATTTATAGTAAATACTATGCCCATTTGATTTTTATTGAGATTCAAAAACAGGAAAGAGAATTGGATCATTATGAAGTTGAATGGGGGCAGATGCAACTGGAGTTGTCTATGCTAGCGGAGCAGAATAGGATTGAGTTGATAGCACGAGATCATTTAAAACTGATTATGCCATTACGAGAAAAAATTATTTATATAAAGCCGTAAATGTTAGATTTTCGAGTTAGAAATGTAAAAAAGCTTTCGATGAGTGATTTTTCCGGTAGAAGAAATTTTCTACTCTTGTTTATTATGGCTTGTATGCTGTTATTAATAGGTAGGGCTATCGACTTACAAGTTTTTAATAAGCAATTTCTCAAGGAGGAGGGAGATAAAAGACAAATTGATGATGTCTCTGTTTCGGCATACAGGGGCATGATAAAAGATAGAAATGGAGATCCCCTTGCAATTAGTACTCCAGTTGAGTCCGTTGGCGTTAATCCTCGAGAGCTTAAGTTTGTAAAAGAGGAGCAGATCAAGCAAATGGAAAAGTTGCTGAGCTTGCCGAATGGAAAAATAAGTGAATTGATAAAGCAATATGCTCAAAGACGATTTATTTATATAGCCCGTAGAGTTAATCCACAGATTAGTGAACAGGTAAAAGCTTTAAAGCTTGAGGGTGTTTATTTTGATAGAGAATTTAAACGTTTTTACCCTGCAGGTGCTGTTTCCGCACATCTAGTCGGCTTTACTGACTTTGAAGATGTTGGTCAGGAAGGCATGGAGTTCTATTATGAAAAACAGTTAAAAGGAAGTGAAGGTAGTAAAAGAGTTGTCAGGGATGGACAGCGTCGAATTATTGAAGATATAGAAAATATAAAAGAACCTATTTCTGGAAAGAATATTGAGTTAAGTATTGATCAGCGTATTCAATATTTGGCTTATAGAGAGTTGCAGTTGGCGGTAAGTATTAATAAGGCTAAGTCAGGTGCATTGGTGGTTTTGGATGCTAAAAATGGAGAAATTTTGGCGGCTGTTAACCAACCTTCTTTTAATCCGAATACTAAGAGTAGTTTGACAGAAGGTTCTCATAGAAACAGAGCCTTGACTGATATTTTTGAGCCCGGCTCAACAGTTAAGCCATTTGTTGTTGCTGCAGCGTTGGATGGTGGTTATGTTAATCCTAATAGTATGTTTGCGACAAATGGAACGTACCAAATTGGTCGTAACACGGTCAAAGATGTTCATAACTATGGCACATTGGATCTCACGCATGTCATAAAAAAATCCAGCAATATTGGGGTTAGTATGATGGCATTGAAAATGCCACCTAAATATTTTTGGAATATTTACCATAAGCTTGGTTTTGGTGTTTCGGCTGGATCAGGTTTTCCTGGTGAAGCCATTGGTACCATGCGTGATTATAAAAAATGGAATGATTTTGATCGAGCCATAATGTCATTCGGATATGGTTTAAGTAGTTCAGCATTGCAACTTGCAAGAGCTTATACCGCTTTAGCTGATGATGGTGTTTTACATTCAGTGAGCTTGCTAAAACGAGAAGAAGATGACGATGCTATAAGAGTATTTTCAGCTAAAACAGCTAAAAGCGTTAGAAAAATGATGGAAACTGTATTGATGAAAGATGGTACTGCTTACGAAGGGCGAGTCGATGGATATACTGCTGCGGGTAAAACTGGGACGGTAAAAAAAGCAGGTGCTGGTGGGTACACTGAAAAAAATTATTTTGCGGTTTTTGCTGGAATGGCTCCCGCAACAGATCCACGATTGATTATTGTTGTCATGATAGATGAACCTTCTGCTGGTCAATATTACGGTGGATTAGTTTCGGCTCCGGTTTTTTCTAAAGTCATGGCCGGTGCATTAAGGATACTTGAGGTTGCTCCAGATCAAGAAGAAACGATGCCTATTTTGTTAACCCAGAAAGCTCATTGATTCTATATATGACGTTAAAAGAGCTTTTGAAAGATTGGGTTTCAAATATTGATATGAGCTCGTTTAACGATAATCCTATTCTCGGGTTAGCCTTGGATAGTCGATATATTCTTAAAGATTATGTTTTTATTGCTCTAGCGGGCGCTAAGCAACATGGCTTAAATTATGTAGATCAGGCTTTAGATCAGGGCGCGTGTGCAGTTGTTTATGATCCAGTAGAAAGTGATGGCGAATTGGCCGAGTATACAAATCTTGTTCAGATGATCGCTGTAGATAGCTTGGCAATGAAATTAGGGGATATAGCGGCTCGTTTTTATGGCAAGCCTTCAGAATTAATGGCGGTGATTGGTATAACTGGAACCAATGGCAAAACATCCTGCAGTCAATTTTTAAGCCAGATGTTTGATGATTGCGGAATTATCGGAACATTGGGTTGGGGTGAATGGAATAAGTTACACAAAACGATTAATACAACACCTGATGCCTTGGAAACACAAAGAATTTTGGCAGAGTTACTAAAAGAAAATAAGAAAATAGTAGCAATAGAAGTTTCTTCACATGGTTTGGATCAGGGACGAATTAATGGCGTGACTTTTAAAGGCGCTATATACACTAATATCAGTCGTGATCATTTAGATTATCACGGCACAATGGAAGCTTATTTACAAGCTAAGTTATTATTATTGAATAGTGCTGGGTTAGCTTTTGTAGTAGTGAATTTAGATGATGGGTCTAGTGATCAAATTATAGCAGCCGTTCCAGAAAATGTCGCTATATGGGGGATTAGTGTTAAAGGAAAAACACGGTTAGATTGCACCTGTATCATTGCAGAAAGTATATTGAACACAGATGAAGGTATCGAATTCGATTTGCATTACCAAGGTAATAAAAACAAGATAAAAGTTCCACTTTATGGTGATTTTAATGTGGAAAATGTTTTAACAGTTTTCACAGCAATGCTAGCAATGCAAGTAACTGAAGCCGAAGCGATAAAAAGGTTAGGATTTATAAAGCCGATAGTCGGTCGCATGGAGCGTTTTGGAGGTGATGGTAATCCTTTAATCTTTGTAGATTATGCTCATACTCCCGATGCTTTGGACAAAGTACTATCGAGTGCTAAAAAGCATTGTACGCAAGCACTATGGGTTGTGTTTGGATGCGGGGGTGATAGAGATAAAGGCAAGCGTTCACAAATGGGGCGAATTGCAACTCAATGGGCTGATCATGTCATTATTACTGATGATAATCCAAGATTTGAAAATTCCTTAGATATTATTAGTGAAATATTAGCTGGGTGCCAAGACATAAAATGTCAGGTTACTAGCCGTAAAGTTGAAGTCATTCAAGATAGGACTCAGGCTATACAAAATGTATTAGTTAGAGCATCAGCAAAAGATTGTATTGTTATTGCAGGTAAGGGCCACGAACTATATCAGGAAATTAATGGAATTCGACTGAATTTCAGTGATAGTCAGGTTATAAATGATGCATTAACAGCGAGGACTGGATAGCATGAAAATGATGCTAAGTGACTGCGCTAAAGTTCTGCAAGGAAACTTGATTGGCGAAGACATCGCTTTTGAGTCTGTCAGCATAAATACTCGTGCACTTAAGCCTGGCCAACTTTACATTGCAATTAAAGGACAAGTTTTTGATGGTCACCAGTTTATAGATGAAGCCGACAATGCTGGAGCCTGTGCTGCTGTTGTGGAAAAAGAAATTGAAACTAGTTTGCCACATATAATTGTCAAGGATACGCGATTAGCACTGGCTGAATTGGCAGGTGAATGGCGAATGTCTGTTAATAAAGAGAGCGGTCGAGCCCTTTCTGTCATTGGAATTACTGGAAGTAATGGCAAGACAACCGTTAAGGAAATGCTTGCGTCTATATTGGCTATTAATGAACAAGTGTTGTTTACGCAAGGCAATCTAAATAATGATATTGGCGTGCCATTAACTTTATTAGAGTTGGATCAGCAGCATCGATATGCCGTGATTGAAATGGGCGCAAACCATGCTAAAGAAATTGCCTATACTAGTCATTATGTAACGGCTGATGTAGTCATTATTACCAATGCAGGTGCTGCACATATCGCTGGTTTTGGAAGTCTTGATGGTGTAGCAAAAGCCAAAGGCGAAATTATTGAGTCGTTAAAAAACACTGGTACTGCAATCATTAATCGTGATGATGATTATTTTGACTATTGGAAATCAGTTGCTGGCAATAGGGATTTAATGTCATTTGGTTTGAATCCGGAGGCTGACGTAAGAGCTAAAGCAATTAAAGAAAAAGTTCATAATGAAGCTTTTCTTACGCAATTTGAATTAAGTACCAATCAAGGTTTAATTGACATCACCTTAAAATTGGCTGGTCGGCATAATGTCTTTAATGCCTTGGCTGCATCTGCCGCAAGCCTAGCTTTGGGAATAACTTTGACGCAGATTAAACAAGGCTTGGAAAGCATAGTTCCTGTAACTGGGCGATTACAGCCATTAGTTAGCCGTACAGGCACAATCATTATAGACGATACCTATAATGCAAATTCGGCGTCATTAAAAGTTGCTCTTGATGTATTAGAAAATTTTAAAAGTAAATCATGGGTGGTTTTAGGAGCATTTGGTGAACTAGGTCCAAATAGTCCAAAAATGCACGAAGAAATGGGGCTGTTAATTAAATCCAGCGGCGTTGCTAGATTGATGGCCGTAGGGGTAGATTGTAAGAATACAGTAGAAGCCTTTGGCGAGGGGGCTACTTTTTTTGAGAACCAACTAGATTTAATTAGGGCAATTACACAAGAATTAGAAGGGAATGAAACAGTTTTAATTAAAGGTTCAAGAGCACAGCATATGGAAAAAGTAGTGGCAGCTTTAGTTGACGATTTCAGGAATTGAACGATGTTACTTTATTTTGCAGATTATTTAATGAGCTTTGATGGTGGCTTTCGTGTATTCCATTACCTGACTTTCCGAGCCATTCTAGGTGCACTAACATCATTGCTGATATGTTTTATGATCGGGCCGACAATGATTAGAAAGCTAAGTCATAAAAATATTGGCCAAAGTATTCGTGAATTAGGTCCACAATCGCATTATGAAAAATCTGGAACGCCAACTATGGGTGGGGCATTAATACTGGTTGCCATTGCTATTAGTACGTTACTGTGGGCTGATTTATCTAATCGTTATATCTGGGTCATCTTATTAGTCACAATGGGATACGGCATTATAGGTTTTATTGATGATTATAGAAAGGTAATTGAAAGGAATAGTGATGGTTTGTCAGCTAAGGCAAAATACTTGGCTCAATCAATTATTGGCTTAACAGCAGCGATATTTTTATATAGCACCGCCATATTGCCTGCAGAAACTCAATTTATTGTCCCGTTTTTTAAGGACATTATGTTAGATATGGGTTGGACTTATATCGTCTTAACGTATTTTGTAATTGTTGGGACTAGCAATGCGGTAAATTTGACTGATGGACTTGATGGATTAGCTATTATGCCAACAGTAATGGTTGCTGCTGGTTTAGGTATTTTTGCATATTTGTCCGGACACGTAGCTTTTTCAGATTATTTGGCTATTCCTTATTTGCCTAATGCAGGTGAACTTATTGTATTTTGTGCCGCTTTAGTTGGTGCTGGATTGGGGTTTTTATGGTTTAACACCTATCCGGCAATGGTATTTATGGGCGATGTTGGTGCATTAGCATTAGGTGCTGCCTTAGGTGTTTTGGCCGTTTTAGTTAGGCAAGAAATTGTATTAATGATTATGGGAGGTGTTTTTGTCATGGAAACAGTCTCAGTCATTATTCAGGTTGCCTCCTATAAATTAACAGGAAAACGTGTTTTTCGTATGGCCCCTATACATCATCATTTTGAATTGAAAGGCTGGCCAGAACCACGGGTAATTGTAAGATTCTGGATTATTACAGTGATTTTAGTGTTAATTGGCTTGGCAACCTTAAAGTTAAGGTAGCCAATATGCAAAATAGTTATCACTATCAAGTTATGATTGGTATGAGTTAAAGAAATGAAAATGGATAGTGTGACAATACTAAATTCACTGAACATTAAGTTAGACTTGGATCCAAAAAATGCCAAAATCTTGGTAGTTGGGCTTGGCTACACAGGTATTTCTGTTGCTCACTATTTGCAAAAAATGGGATTTAAGTTTGCTATTACAGATAGCCGAGATAGGCCTCCATTAATGGATAGCTTTATGCAAGACATGCCTGATACCCCAGTATTTACAGGTGGATTTGATGAAGCCGCTTTCAAAGTCTGTACACATTTAGTAGTGAGTCCAGGTGTTGCATTAACTGAAAAATCAATTGTTAAAGCAGTTGCAGGTGGAGCAAAAGTAATTAGTGATATTGATTTATTTGCTTGCTCAGTTAACGAACCTGTAATAGCTATCACAGGATCTAATGGTAAAAGTACAGTTACTACCATGTTAGCTGAAATGGCAGTATGTAATGGTAAAAAGGTTGGCGTCGGTGGTAATTTAGGTACGCCAGCTTTAGATTTATTAGAGCAAGATGCTGAGCTATATGTACTTGAGCTTTCAAGTTTTCAATTAGAAAGAACGTCTGTCTTAAATGCTACCGCAGCAACTGTGCTCAATATCTCAGCTGATCATTTAGATCGACATTTAGATATGGCTGAATACGGTCAAAGCAAAAAACATGTATTTAGTGGCAATGGTGTAATGGTTATTAATGCTGATGATCCTGTTGTAGATGCGATGCGCGAAACAGGTAGGTCCACGGTAGCCTTTTCAATCAAGAAAAAGACCGACTTTTGTCTTGCCTATAAAGACTCTGTTGAATATATGATGAATCTGAATCAATGCTTAATGCCATTGTCCGATCTTCCATTAGAAGGTCGGCATAATGTGGCTAATGCCCTAGCCGCTATGGCATTAGGGAAGGTTATTGGTTTAGATGAACACAAAATGAGCGAGGCGCTAAGAAAATTTAAAGGTTTAGACCACCGTATGCAGCGTGTTGCTGAAATAGGTGGCGTAACTTGGGTTAATGATTCAAAAGCCACTAATATCGGTGCTTGTATTGCAGCATTACAAGGATACGAACATAAAGTTATTTTAATTGCCGGTGGTGATGCAAAGGGGGCCGACATGAATGAATTAGCTCCTATTATTAAAGAAAAAGCGAAGCATGTTGTTTTAATAGGTAACGATGCTGAATTGATAAAGCAATCCTTAGATGAATCTGTTCCAGTTAATAACGCAGGAAATATGACTGAGATAGTTAGTATTTGCGCCGGAATTGCAGAGCCTGGTGACTGTGTATTGTTGTCTCCAGCATGTGCTAGCCTAGATCAATATAAGAATTATCAGGATAGAGGCAATCAGTTTTCTAAAGCTGTATTGGACTTAATTAAGTGAATATTTTAACAAAGGAATCGAAACTTGGACGGTTTCATTATGACCCTATATTGGTCATAGTCTGTGTGAGCTTATTATTTATTGGTTACGTTATGGTTGCATCATCATCATTACATTTAGGCGCAAAGATAACCGAAAATAGCTTCCATTATCCAATAAGACAGTCGATACATATAGGGCTAGGCCTTCTTTTAGGGGGCTGTGTCGCCCTAACTCCAATTGATATATGGCAGAAATCAGGGCAGTGGTTATTTATAGTGGGGTTAGTTTTGTTAGTCATAGTGCTAATACCTGGGCTCGGAGTAAAAGTTAATGGTAGTACCCGATGGTTGTCATTAGGAGGTATGCGAATACAAGTGTCAGAAGTTGTTAAATATTTTGCCGTTATTTATATGGCTGGTTATGTGACTCGACATCAAGAATCGATACGGGAGTCAGCTCTTGGTTTAGTTAAGCCTTTATTTTTGTTTTCAGTGACTAGTTTATTGTTATTAATAGAACCTGATTTCGGGTCAGCAGTCGTTATATTAATTATAGCTATGGGCATTATGTTTTTAGCTGGCGCACGATTATCTCAATTTATAATGTTACTAACATTTGTAGCAATACTTGCGATGCTACTGATTTACTTTGAACCTTATCGTATGAAGCGAGTAACCAGTTTTATGGATCCATGGGCTGACGCAAAGGATTCTGGTTATCAATTAGTCCATGCGCTTATTTCTTTTGGAAGAGGTGAATGGTTCGGTGTTGGCTTAGGGAGTGGTATACAAAAACTATATTATTTACCTGAGGCTCATACAGATTTTTTGTTTTCAGTGATTGCAGAAGAATTAGGTTTGTTAGGCGTATTAACTATTATTAGTTTATTTTCTTTATTAGTTTGGCGTACCTTTAAAATTGGTATGGCAGCTGAAAAAGCTGGGGAGAAATTTTCAGCATATATTGCTTATGGACTTGGGATTTGGTTTGGTTTTCAATCTTTTGTGAATATGGGCGTAAATATGGGTATTTTACCTACTAAAGGCCTGACTTTACCATTAATGAGTTATGGTGGAGGAAGTATGATGATAATGTGCTGCGCTGTCGCTTTGTTATTTCGTGTTCATAATGAAATTACAGAGATAAATGCTAACCTTCCTAAAGAAAAGTCGAAATGGGTAAACGTATAGTTATCATGGCCGGCGGAACCGGCGGCCATGTTTTTCCAGCATTAGCGGTAGCAGAGTTCTTGAAAGAACTTGGCTGGCAGGTTAGTTGGTTAGGAACACACAAAGGAATTGAAAGTCGAGTAGTGCCAGAAAATGGAATTGAAATCGATTGGCTATCAATTGCAGGTATTAGAGGCAAAAGTTTGGCTGCAAAATTAGCTGCCATCGTTATATTGTTTAAAGCTTGTGTACAGGCTAATAAAATATTACGCAAGCGTAAACCTGACGTCGTGTTGGGTATGGGCGGGTATGTTGCTGGTCCTGGTGGTCTAATGGCAAGGCTATTAGGAATACCCTTGGTTATTCATGAACAAAATAGAATTCCAGGTACAACAAATCGTTTACTTGCTCGAATTTCGAATCAAGTTTTACAAGCATTCCCGAACAGTTTTAGTATGAATGTGAATGCAAAACACACAGGTAATCCGCTAAGAAAACGATTTATATCAGCTTCAGAGCAGGAACGTAGACAGATAGAAAAGGAAGTTAATATCTTGATTGTAGGTGGGAGTCAAGGTGCACAAATTTTAAATAATATAGTGCCAGAAGCAATTGCAGAGTTTATGGCCATAAACAATACATCAAGTTCTATAAAAATCATGCATCAAACGGGTGATGCGCAGATATCACAGGTTAAAACTCGATATGATGCATTAAGTATTCAAGCAAAAACATTCGCCTTTATTGAGGATATGGTAGCGGCCTATCAGTGGGCAGATTTAGTGATCTGTAGGGCAGGAGCTATGACAGTGAGCGAAGTTTCAGCTATGGGGTTACCGGCTATTTTTATACCTTTACCAACGGCGATTGATGATCATCAAACAGCTAATGCCCGTTATTTAACTGATAACGGTGCTGCACTTCTTTTAGTGCAGAGTGATTTAAATTCAGAAAAGTTAGCTGAATACATAATAGAAATACTTAAAAATGCCAGTAAAATGGGAATTGCAACTCAACGACTAGCTCGATTAGATGCAACGTCCCTTGTTGCAAGTTATTGCAGCGCCGAGGCAGAATTATGAAAGCTCCAAATAGTGTACATATAGCTTCAACACTAGGGAATATCAAGCGTATACATTTTGTTGGTATTGGAGGTACAGGAATGAGTGGTATTGCTGAAGTATTATCAAATTTAGGCTATACGATTTCGGGTTCAGATATCAAAGAGAGTGCTGTTACTAAAAGACTGGTTGATTTAGGACTTACCATTACAATCGGTCATCGTCGTGAAAATGTCACTAAGGTTGATGTAGTGGTCACATCAACAGCAATCGATCGTAGTAATGAAGAAATTGATCAAGCTTATTTAAATAGAATTCCCGTAATTCCTAGGGCCGAAATGTTAGCTGAGTTGATGCGCTTTCGTTTTGGTATAGCTGTAGCGGGTACTCATGGGAAAACCACAACGACTAGTCTGACTGCCAGTATGATGGCTGAGGGAGGGCTTGATCCTACTTTTGTAATTGGTGGGCGATTAAATAGCGCTGGTAGTAATGCTAAATTAGGATTGGGAAATTATTTGGTTGCAGAGGCCGATGAAAGTGATGCATCGTTTTTATATCTACAGCCCATGATAGCAGTGGTCACCAATATAGACCAAGACCATATGGAAACCTATCAGAATAGCTATCAACGATTAAAAGATACTTTTTTGGAATTCTTACATCATTTACCTTTTTATGGTTTAGCCGTGATGTGTTTGGATGATGATGGTGTAAGGGAAATTTTGCCTCAATTATCTAAACCAGTCATTACTTATGGCGTGCATGAAGATGCGGACATTAGGGCAATAGACATAAAGCAGATTGGAATGCACTCAATATTTACTGTGATTCGTTGGGGTGAGTTTCCACCTTTGACTGTGACATTAAATATGCCAGGCTGGCATAACATGTTGAATTCACTTGCTGCTATTGCCGTGGCGACCAAGCTTGGGGTTACTGATGATGCCATTATTAAAAGTTTAGAGTCATTTAAAGGTGTAGGTCGACGATTTCAAATTCAAGGGGATCTTGATATTGAAAATGGTAGGCTGACTTTAGTTGATGATTATGGGCATCATCCTCGTGAGATAGCCGCAACGTTGGAAGCGATGCGTCAAGCTTGGCCGACACGACGTTCAATTGTAGTTTTTCAACCACATAGATACACTCGTACACGTGATTTATTCGAAGATTTCGTATCCGTTTTGTCCACTGTTGATGTCTTAATTTTGCTGGATGTTTATTCAGCAGGTGAGACTGTTATTACTGGAGCTGATGGTCGAGCATTAAGTCGAGCTATTCGAATGCGTGGTCAAGTTGATCCTGTATTTGTCGATGATTGGAATGAGTTAGCTAAAATATTAGCAGGTTTAGTTAAACCTGATGATGTCATCATGACTATGGGGGCGGGTAATGTAGGACATATAGCGACTCAGCTGCCAGAATTATTGGCGCATGCATTAGCGCAAAGAGTTACATCTACCTTGAACAGGTCAATATGAAAGGTAAGTTATTACTTAATGAAAAACTGGCCAAATATACAAGTTGGCGAGTAGGTGGCTGTGCTGAAAGGTTATATATACCATATAATAAGCACGATTTATGTGAGTTTGTTGCTACCTTGCCGGAAGCTGAATCCATATTTTGGATAGGCTTAGGAAGTAATTTATTAATTAGGGATGGTGGCATCTCCGGCACAGTTATCAATACGAAAGGTCGCTTAAAGGAAATGCGACTATTAGAAGATCGTTTAGTCTATGTAGAAGCGGGTGTGCCATGTGCTCATGTTGCACGTTTTTGTGCAGAACAGGGTTTAATTGGAGCAGAGTTTTTAGCTGGCATACCAGGAACTATGGGCGGAGCTCTAAAAATGAATGCTGGAGCCTTTGGTGGGGATACTTGGAGTATCGTTAAACAAGTAGAAATGATCAATGGTATTGGTCAAGTAAATAATCGCTATCCTATTGACTTTAATGTGAGCTATCGATCTGTAAAAAGTACGAATCAAGAATGGTTTTTAAGCTGTCACTTACAATTACAATCGGGCGATACAGCAACGAGTCAGAAAAAAATAAAGTCTCTGTTAGAGCATAGAGCCAATACTCAGCCTACTAATCAACCTAGCTGTGGATCTGTGTTTAAAAATCCTGAAGGTGATTATGCGGCAAGATTAATTGAGCAGGTAGGCTTGAAAGGTTTTGCAATAGGAGGCGCTAGAGTCTCAGAGAAACATGCCAATTTTATAGTGAATACAGATAATGCAAGTGCCGCAGATATTGAAGATTTAATCTATTTTATACAAAAACAAGTAAAGGAACAGTTAGGTGTTAAATTGCAAACAGAAGTTTGTATGGTAGGTGAGCGAGTGAAAGAAATGCCCATTTCTGATTCCCAACAAAACCCAGATAAATTTGGTCATGTTGCCGTATTGATGGGGGGTGCGGCTGCAGAAAGAGCAGTTTCATTAAAAAGTGGCGCGGCTGTTTATGAGGCTTTAAAGCGTAAAGGTGTTGATGCAATAGCTATTGATGTTACAGACAGTGTCATAGATGCATTAACTGGAATAAAAGTTGATCGAGTTTTCAATATTATTCACGGCCGAGGCGGTGAAGATGGTGTATTACAAGGCGTGCTGCAGGTAATGGATATTCCTTATACTGGCAGTGGTGTTATGGCCTCTGCCTTAACTATGGATAAGCTTCGCACTAAATTATGTTGGCAGGGTTTTGGATTAATTACGCCTCAGTGGTTTTTGTTGCAGAGTGATAACGATTTGGATGCCTGCATAGAAAAACTAGGGTTTCCTGTGATTGTTAAACCTGCTCAAGAAGGATCTAGCATAGGAATGAGTAAAGCTAATTCTCGTAATGAACTGCGTATGGCATTACAGGACGCATTGGCATATAACTGTGATGTTTATGCAGAAAGTTGGGTTACTGGTAAGGAATATACGGTTGCATTATTAAATGGAGAAGCATTGCCTGTAATCCGCTTAGAAACACCAAACGCCTTTTATGATTACGAAGCAAAATATAATGCAACAACAACTCAATATCATTGCCCCTCAGGTTTGAATGAGGAGCAAGAGGCTTTTTTGAGAGCATTAGCGATTAAAGCTAGCAAAGTTTTGGGCGTTGAGGGGTGGGCAAGGGTTGATGTATTTATAGATGACGTTGGGCAATATCAATTGATTGAAATAAACACGGTGCCAGGGATGACTGATCATAGTTTAGTGCCCATGGCAGCTAAGCAGGCAGGAATTGAATTTGATGATCTAGTCTTGCGTGTATTGGAAACTAGTTTAGGGTAATGAGTAATATCGGCGTTAAAGCTTGGTTGACTGGATTGTTCTTGATAAGTCTAGTTGGAATAATAGGTTATGAATTAACAAAAGAACGATTGAAGTCGCTGTCGATTAAAACTGCTTCGTTACCTATTAAGTACGTGCGGACTGAGGGTGAGTTTCAATATCTTAGTAAAGATGATGTAAAAGATATTTTACAGCCGTTAGTCGTGACTAGTTTTTTTGATGCTGATATGCAAGCAATACATTCCGCTGTTTCGACATTACCATGGGTCGATGCGGTGACTGTTAAGCGAATATGGCCTGATGCTATTGATATAAAGGTACATGAGAAGCAACCTTTTGCTCGATGGGGTAAAGGTGCACTGATTACTGAATCAGGCGTTATTTTTATGCCAAATATTAACATACTGATTCAGAACTTGATTACTGTGACCGGGCCAGAATTGCAGCAGGTCAAAGTATTAGAAATTATGAAAGGAATTAAAACTGCGCTTGCTGACCACTCAATGGAGTTGGCAGAATTTAATGTAAGTGATCGTTGGGCTTGGAAAATAAAATTAGTCACTGGAATGGAAATATTGTTGGGGCAAGATGAGCAATTAAAAAAATTAAAACGTTTCTTAAGGACATTGACAGTGTTAACTCAAGGACAGTTAGATGCAATGGCAGTTGTTGACTTAAGGTATCCCAACGGATATGCAGTTTCATGGAGGCCAGGAACTATTGAAATTGATTGGAAGGCTTTTGCAAATCCCAATAATGAACAACAAGCGCGCGATAAAGCGTTACTGAGTAGAT
>TBL_comb47_HYPODRAFT_10005425_pt1 | contig 14198 bp, 9 predicted proteins | sample TroBogypolimnion_40_FD_10682 | JGI IMG/M metagenome (IMG submission 10682)
TGTTTATTGCAACGGCAGTCTGGCCCTGACCGATTTTGCCGTCAGCAGCGCTATCGCTTATAATTCCGGCGGCGGGATTTATGTGACCGGCGGCAGTCTCACGCTGACTACTGTCTCCATCGACGGCGGTACCGCCACCCACGGCAACGGCGGGGCGGTCTGCGTCATTACCGGCAGCCTGGCGGCGACCGATGTTAATATTTCCAACAGCAACGCGGGTGGTTCCGGCGGCGGGATTTATCTGGCCAATGCCACGACTCCGCTGAGTCTGGATCATGTCAGCATTACCGGATGTACCGCTGCGGAAGGCAACGGCGGCGGCCTATACTTTACGGGTGCCGGCATGACCCTCACCAATTGTACTATCGGCAGTGCGACATCCGGTAATACCGCCAGCAGTTCCGGGGTCAACGGCTTCGGCGGCGGGATTTATGCGGTCATTGCTTCCGGCGGTACGGTCAACATCACGGATACCAATATTCAGGGCAACATCGCCGTCAACAAAGGCGGCGGCGTTTATATCGAAGGCGGCAGTCTGGTTATCAGCAACAGTTCAGCATCCACCGCACCAGTTTCTTATTATATCAGTGGCAACAAGGCCATCGCCACCGGCAGCGGTACTGCGTACGGCGGCGGTCTTTATCTTTACAATTGTTCGTTTACCATCGGCGATGCCACCGGTTCCACAATATCCGGCGGATATAACATCAGCGGCAATACTGCCACAACCTCCGGCGGCGGCATTTATCTGTCCGGATCTTCCACAGCGACGATCGGCATGTCCACAATCAGCGGCAACTCGGCCGGTACTACCGGCGGCGGTATTTATACTAATTCCAACAGTCTGACGCTGATCAACTCCACCGTCTCCGGTAATACTTCAGCCGGCTTCGGCGGCGGCATCTATTTTGCCAACAACGGAACGCTCAACCTGACCTATGCGACTGTAGCCAACAACATTGCCAGCTACGATCCAACCGGAAAGGCGACGCCGGTTTACACCGACGGCGGGGGGATTTACATGTATCGCGGTTCTCTTGTACTACTCGACTCCACCGTCGCCCAGAACTGGTCGGTGAAGGAAGGAACCAGTACTTCCAGCACTTATCACAGTGATATTGCTCTTACCGCCAGCGCTTCGATTGCTTCGGCCAATTACAGCATCATCGGCACGGTTTACCGCAACGGGGTATCTTATCAAATAACTTCTTACAACCATCTCTATGACGTTAGCGGAACTTACGCTTATGACACCGCAACTCATAGCTGGGGCGACCTTGGATTGAACTCTTTCCTGGAGGATAATGGAGGCTGGACTGAGACGCTTTATGTTTACAACAGCAGCTTGGCCGTAGCGGCGGGAGAATTGGTTACCAGTGGTTCCGCCGTTCAATTTGACCAGCGCGGCAAGAGTCGTATTCACAGTGATGGTACCCATTCGACCATCGGGGCCTATGAAAAGCCATCCATGCTGGAAGCTACCTATTATTACACCGGCACCGGCTATGTGGATGTAGCGGCCAACTGGGTAAATAAAGCATCCACTCCCGCTCCTGCTTCAGACTTTGTTTCGCCGGACCAGATTTTCGTGTTCAACGGCGACTATACGGTTACAATCAATGCCGCATCCATGAGCAGCGGTAGTACTGTTTTCGCGATTGGAACGAAAGATAACCTGATTATCGGGGTTAGCGGCGGCGCTACCCGCGCCGATATTACAGTGGCTGCCGGCTATACACTTACCGCCAATCTATCGAATATCTATGTTGGTTCGTCTTTAACCGTTGCAGGCACCTTTACCCAACTGGTCGGCGCGACTACCGGTCTGACGGGAACGCTGATGGTCACTGGAACTTATTCCGGCGATGTGGCGGTGGCCACCGGCGGTCTGCTGGTTATCGCCGCTTCTGACGGCAGTGTTTCCGGGCTGACGATTGCCAGTACCGCTATAGGCAGTACGGTGCAATACAGCTATGACGGCATCCAGACCATTAAGACGGTTTCCGGCGGTTATGATAATCTGATCATCGGCGGCAGCGGCACCAAGAGTTATTCCGGTGCGTTGACGGTTTCCGGCGATCTGACATTTAGCGGCACTGCGCCCGGCTTGAACGTTACCGGCACTCTGTTCGTATCAAACAACATCAGCGTTACAGCCGGAAATGCGGTAATCTCCGCTGGAGGAACCATTACTGTCAATACTGGCAACATCACTACGGCGGCTGGTACAACCATGAATATTACCGGCACGTCATTGGATGTGAGCGGCCACGTCACCATGACCGGCAATCTGGCCGCCACTGCCGGATCTATTGTAATTCACAGCTACGCGGATATTACCGGTTCGGTTAACACAACAGGGGGAAATTTCGATGTTGGCGGTGATTTGACTTTGAACGGCAGTATGACTGCGTCCGGAGCGATTGCAATTACCGGAGCTGCGGATATTACCGGTACGGCGACCGCACGCGCGGGTAATTTCAGCACTGGCGGAAAGTTGACCATGATCGGCGACCTGACCGCCACGTCCGGATTGATTGCAATTGGTGGAACTGCGGATATTACCGGTTCTGTCACCGCTGGCGGCGATGTCAGTGTTGGCGGAAAGTTGACATTGACCGCCGGCGTATTGTCGGCCGCCAATTTGACCATGACCGGGAACCTGACTCTGACCGGATACACGGTTTCGGTTACTGGCGCGACGATTACCGGAAACATTATTAATAATTCCGGAACTTCAACACTTACGGTTACCGGGACGTTGACTTTTGACAACAAGACATATCTTGTCAAGGTAATTGCTGGTTCGTTGACGATTGATCGCGGCGCAAACAATATTACGCTCGGATCCGATATCACCGGCAGTTACAATTTTTATACTCCTATGCTTAATGTGGCCGCCGGAGCGACTCTGGAATTCAAGACAACCGGCGATTTGGCGACTTATGTCACCACATCGCCTGCGACACCGTTCGGAAATTTGACGCTTACAGGCAACAACATAGATTTGACCGCCGGAGCTAACTTCACGAACGTTACACTGCTGACGATCAATAACAGCGGAACATTAACCCTGGGTAACGATCTCAGCGCCCAGAGCATAGCATTCGGAGGTGATGTAACCCTTGCTAACAATACCACAGTTACCGTTAATAACAATATTTCCTTCACCTCTACAGTAATAGGCAATGGGCATGATCTTACGGTCAATGCAGGCGGTACGATTACAGTCAATAACGTTGACAACGTCGGCAACCTAACTTTGAACAGTGCAACTGACACAATCACTTTAACCGGCAATATTACGGCATCCGGTACGGTGGACTTGAATGGCGGCAACGTAACGGTTGACGGCGATGTGTCGATTACCTCAGCAGCGCTGTCGAATCTCGGAGCCACCGGCTTCACCGGTTCCGGAACAGAGAGCCTGACCCTTAATATTGCTGTCGGTAATGATTTGAACACCTCCAATCTGCTCAATCTGACTCTACAGGGAACTGGTGTTTATACTGCCGGCAATATTTCTCTTACCGGCAACCTGACCAACTATGCGACGGTGACGGTGGGCGGAACGGTAACGCTGGGCGGCAACCTGATTAACAGCGGAACACTGACATCGGACAGAACAGTAGTGCTGGGCGGCAACCTGACTAACAGCGGCACACTGACGGTGGACGGAACGGTAACGCTTGGCGGCAACCTGACAAATAGCGGCATCGCTTATTTCTTTTCTGCGGTAAATGCTGGCGGGAACATGCTGATTAACGGTATTACTAATTTTGGAGATGATGTGACAGTTGGCGGAGCGACTACAATCAATGTAGCATCTGTAATTATCTATGACGGAAAAAACCTGTCTACTGGCGGGTTGACTATTAATGCAAGCGGAAGTCTGCATGTTGGAACCGGCGATTTGAACATTACCGGCGATTTGAACAACGCAGGAGACCTGGCATCGGCCGGACTGCTGAACTTTGACGGAAGCACTCTCCTGAGCATCTGCCTTACCGGGACTACAAAGCTACATGACGTAGCCATAAACAATACAGTCGGAGCCAAATTGGTCACCGGCAACGTGACTGTGGATAATTTTACATTCACCAATGGTAAGTTTAACCTTGGCAGCCATACGGTCGAGATCGATGGAACCTTGACCGGCGGCGGGGAAAATAACTATTTTGTTGCCAATACCAATGGGACTTTGCGGATGATGGCAAAAAATGGAGTGGCGGCGGAGTTCTGGATTGGCGGTAACTATGCAAGCATGGTTTCAATTCAAAATAATTTGCCGGATACGCTTTTCAGCGTACAGACTTATGGCAATGTTACTGGACAGGGAACGGTAAACGGCGAAACCATTATCGGTATCGCAACGGCAGTAAAGCGTTCATGGGTGATCAACGGGTCAGGAAGTTACAATGCGATATTCGCATGGAGCAATGCCGAAGGTACTGGTGTCGGAACCCCTGCCACGCTATCCAACTATCAGGGATGGCACTGGGTGTCTGTCGGCAACAGTCCGGTTACACCTTTCGAAGTAAACATGAGCACGACTGGCGCTATGCCGGTAAGCAGCGGCGGCACATTCGCGATTGCCGCACCCGGTACCAATTATGATTACCCAAGTTCCTTCAAAGGACTAAATGATGCGAATGCCAGCAGTTCCGGATTCAGCTACCCATCAATCGAAGTGGATGTTCCGCCGTCTCAAGGCGAATACTCCTTCGATATGATGCAGTTGTACCTGTCCGAAAGCGTGCTGGGCAATCCGCTGGATGTATTTGTTCCGGACACCGGAACCGATATCGGCGGCGAATATGCCAATGACTTTATGACTATCACTACCGGAGAATCTGTTTACGGCACTCCGAACGGCGAAAGCGGGGTCAATACGCAATGGACACCGGAAGATTCAAGAGAACCCGATCCGGTCGGTGAAGAAATTGACAGACAGCTTGACGATTTTTTCACGGAACTAGCCGACAACAGTATGCATGAAAAGCATCCGGCATTCAAATCCGAAGTGGAAATTCTGCTGGATAAACTGCTGGCGAGCTGATTTTAAATTTTGTGCAGAAAATCTCCTGCAGAATTAAATTCTGCAGGAGATTTTTATAACATTTTGCATTCAGTGAACGACATATTATTGAGACGACTAGGTAAATCAAACAACAAACAAATCATCCAATGAAAGCAAATCGGTATTAATTTTACACTGGGCAAATATTTGTTTGCAGTGTCTGGTAATAGTATGTAACGAACAATAAAGAATCTCCTCCCGTCCATCCTATCACCGGGGCAGAGCCCCGATGTATTACTGACGGACTTTCACGCACTGTGTGCTGGCCGGAGATTCGAAACCAAAACTAATACTAACCCAACTTCCGCGGACTAAAAATTGACATGTTGATAATCAATGAGTTAAGTGTCCGGCTGGCACTACAGTCTTTTCACATCTTCCGTCTGAAGACATTTGTGCGGATCGGGGTTGCTTTTGAAGAAGCGCTGGCGTTGGGAAAATATGCTGCCTCGCTTCCGAACCCGCCCCTGAGTGGCCCATTTTGCCCGCCCCGTGACAGAGATAATACTAAAACCTCGCTCCCCGAACGGGGAGCGACATTAAACTATAAATAATGATATATGTTTCAATCCACGCCATCTTGCAGAGAGCGACTGTGAGTTATAATATAACTCTTTGAAGTTTAAAACACAATGACTTTAATCTCGCGACAGCAATAAATCATGTAAAAACTTAAAAAAGTTCACGAACTTCTTTTTGTTACGGCATATTGAGAATCGTGACACCCCGCGGACAATGGTCTTGATCTACGGAGACAGTATAATCGGTGAAACACCGGGCCGGAGCAGTACTGCCTTCGGCCCGCTTTACTGTAACCATGTCAAATAAATTATGGGCTGGCGCGTTGCCGAACTCGCTGTCATGTTTGAACACAATCAACTTACGGGTCGACATCAGTCCATGGGCGGCGGACCGGTCATGATCGAACATGTTTTTGAGCGCATCCCAGAGCAGCGCCAGATCGTCCTCGCTAAAACCCGTCTGGGCGGCAAGGTGCGAAGATATAAACCCATGACCGCAGTAAAGGCCGTATGGAACGATATATTTGCGGCCCATGGCACGGTTGTCGCCGCTCTGTTTTTCCGCGTCAGCTTCGGTAGTAACTGCCATGCGCGTGATACTATGCTCCAGTATAACAACCGGTTCGACCGACCTTGCAAAAGTCAATTGAACCGGACCGCGAACCTGACCGGCATTCTTGCCGGTAGACATTACCGCACCGAAAGTGCGGATATCAAAGTATTGCTGACACATCCAATTTCTGGCGGCCTCGGTTTTATCTCCTTTGTCCTTATTTTTCACTTCTTCCTGGTCGTGGGCGTTATCAATCAGGTTGTTCAGGATAGCTTTTTCTTTAATGAAAATATCATACGGCGGTTGACTGCCCTTGATCATCTGGACATAGTTGCGGACTTTGCGTTTGATGCACACATCGGTGACCAGGCCTATGCCGTTTTCGGCATCGACACGCGGTTGATTGCCAGAATCCGGGTCGCCGTTTGGATTACCGTCCTGGACATCGAAGATGAATACAAAGTCGTAGCGGCTCTTGATGATTTCGCCCATAATTAGAGACCTTTAATTTTGGTTAATTCGTTATCGTTAGCGATTTTTTTAGTATTGGATTCGAAAAAATCCTGGCGCTGATGGTAATACCCGATTGCAAAATGGGCCTGTTCATCCATGGTTAAATGAGGCGGAAATTCCGTGATGCCGTCTAAGATTTCTCCGAGCATTCTTTCTAAATTAATCATGCGCCCCGGCTTGTCGAGTTTGGCCAGATGGTAATTTTTGATTTTTAACATTTTAGGAAAGACGGTCATTGGAGATGTCGAGGCCGTGCTGTAGAAACGCTCTCTGATTGTGGCGCTGGTACCCGGATTGGATTCTTCCTGAATTTTTTCCAACACGGCAAATAGCCGACCCAGACGGTATCCTGTATATTGATTGGATTTGTCGAGAGACACAGCAAACTCCTTTGCGTTGAAATTATGAATCCGGTTATGGCGGTTAATACAAGCCTTGAGAATAGCGGCGTGAGTACGAGTTACACTCTGCTCCGCCTTGATGCGTCGGATGCATTGCTGCAGGAGCGTGATTGGATATGGCGATCCGTCAAGCATGCTGTTAATGATCGAGTATGACAGCGCTGACGATACTTTTTCCATATTATGTTCCGGCGCAATAGCCTGCAGTAAATGGTTAAGGTTTAGATAATCGTGGTTTTTAGGTCCTTTGACGATCTCTAGATCATCAAAATGCTGTTTAATATTTGTGGAGAAATCAGAGACGGTTCCATTTTTCCAGAAACGAATCGCAATGCGCGCAGCATTCGGAGACAGGCACAAAACATAAAATCTATCTGACTCTTCATCCGAAAAATTTCCGGAAAGGACAGCCTGATAAAGATTCCGCACGGCTTGAGTGCTTTGATCTGAACAGCCCTTTGTTGTCTCGGTAAAAAAAAATGGGAAATCCTGTTCAAGATTGTATTTCGGCTTATTCATTTGTGCCCAGAAAACCACGGTTACATTGCCGATGCAGAATTTATTTTGCGATTCCTTGTCAAGCAACAGATTCAAAGCAGTGGTATAGGCGAACGCAGCTGAAGCTCCAATCGGCGCATTATAATTCTGTTCTTTGCCGTAAGAGCAAAAAGCCTCTGAATTGAATGAAACCATAATTGCACCGGAAGGGGTGGCATTGCGAACTCCTTTGATCGGAGCATGGAGGCGGGCGATTTTTGCAGGCTTGCCGGTAACGAGGCAATAGCCATCTGGCCTGCCTGGCGGCGTGTTCATCAAATATGAGCGCACAGTATCGCAAATAGTACTGTCGGAACTGCCGTGTAGTCGAAAAGTGAGGAACGCATTGCTTTTTTGCATCTCCTGCCATACTTCAGCATATTCCGCTCTGGATTCGATTTGCGCGATTGGTTGCTTTTCCAGGAACAATAGCAGCGCCTTAATGGCAGGAGTGTCAATCATGCCATCAAGCTCTTGTCGAATTTTCTCCTTGAAACACAGGTGTCGTGCGACAACATTGTCGCGCCGACGCGGATTGGCTCCCAGCGCGTATTCAATATTATCCCAAAGTAGATTGGGCTTGATTCCCATGTTTCGCTTTTCTTGCTGCTGAGGAACGATGAACGAACGTGTTTTTTTCTTTTTACCTTCATATTCACGGGTATCTTCAATCGCATTCAACAAGCCGTCTTCGTCAATCACTAAAACGAAAGGAATTTCTTTCTTTTCAAATCCTTCCGGGGCGATGTTGCTGTCTGGATCAGACGCTTTACGTTGGTAATAGTCGCAGAGAGTTTGAAAAATCATTTGTGCACCTCATCACTATCCCATGGCGGAATGATAATGACACCGTTATCCATTTTAGGCCGGAAAAATGCGGGTGTCGGTTCGGCCGGGTTGGCGAAGTTAAGATCATAAAGCATGAACCCGATGTCTCGCGATTCGTTGATCGGTGGTACTTCCCGCGCGGCATTAACCGGATCGTCAAGCAGCCGGAATGAACAGGAAAATTCGCGACATCCAAGGTAAGGCTGGTTAAAGCACTGCCCTTTGCCCGCCCGCCGTGTAAACATGGCATTATACTTGCCGGGATTTTCGTTCCTTGTATCCTGTCGAAAGGTTTCTGTCTCGGCCCGCTCCTGTAATGCTTCGGCGATGGATCTGGCGACAGCGGCGCGCTTGCCAAGCGGCATGAATACCAGTTCGGCATGAAGTCGGTAGCGTACATCGCGTAGAAACAGCCCGGACCGTTGTTGCCGGTTATCCTCAATAAAAAGCTGTTTAGTGCACTTCCTGGCTATCGCAGCAACCTCGTTGCGTTGGACAGAAATCCATTTGATCGGGTTGAGCACTTCGATCTTCCTGATCTGCCATCGGATTGCTGGTTTCCAGAAGATAGCTTCGAAAATAGCTCGGGCGGCCGACGGCGTGATGACATCATAGCTGACGCGCTCGACCTTCATTTCCGGCCTGGTAAAGCAGGCGTAATCCCCGCTTACGTCCAGGCAGAAGGTCTGGTTGAAAAACTCGTTAATCAAGGTTATTCCTCGTTATGTTTAAATTTTATCTTGTCATATAAGTTCAAAGCCTGTCCAGCAAACTGCGCAGCAGGCGATAGAAACCAGGCTGACACAATCACCGATCAGCGGGGGATTATCAGTAACCTGCTGGTCTTTACCTTTGTCTTCGTTTTACTTTATGATTGATATTTTATCATGACATAAGCTTTATGCAACCTGCGATTGCCACGAATTATAGAATCATTAAAAAGGCAGCGCGACATTTAGGCCCCCGTAAGTCAACGCGTGGCAATTGGTCTTTTCACATATTGGATTATTCGATCCAAAAAGGTAGATCAATCGGATACCACCTAAAAAAAGAGCCTCTGTCTCCAATCTGCATCGCTGCGTCTACCCTGTCGTAAAATTACGACAGAGAACCAAAGACGGACTATGGCGCTTCACATACCATGCCCGGTTGAAATGTTTATTGTCTTATACCGGCGGAACAGCGACGACAGATAACCCGCAAAGACTCCATTCGTAGATCCTCCGATAAGCGACCGCATGATTTGGAAAGGTCTACCCCAAATCGTGGTCATCAAGTTCAAACTGCAAAGTTCACAGAAAGTTTATCTATTTCAGTCATTGACTAATTTTAGATATATGATATTGTATTTCTAAATTTAAGGACATATATATAAATATGCATAGTGTTGATTATAAAATATATGCGAGAATTATTGGACACGGAAAGGGGTATGCATTCTCCAATAAGGATTTTGCCGACGTTGGTGCTCGTGGCTCTATCGATGTCGCCCTTTCCAAGCTTGCCGCGACTGGGAAAATAAGAAGAATAGCCCGCGGACTTTATGACTATCCCCGTTATAATGCCGAACTGGGAGGGGAGTTAAGCCCGGACATGCACCAAGCGGCGCTGGCGATTGCCAGGAGTACGAGTATGCGTATTCAGCCAAGCGGAGCGCTTGCCGCCAATATGCTTGGCCTTTCCACTCAGGTGCCTGCCCAGATCGTCTATCTTACAGACGGGCGGAGCAGAAAGATTGCTATCGGCAAAATGGATATCACATTCAAGCACGTTCCGCCTGGCAAGCTCCAGCAAGGTACCGAAATCACCGCGCTGGTCACCAATGCCATCCGTCACTTAGGTAAAAATGCTATCGATGAGCCGTCGGCAAAAGCGCTCAAGCAAAGATTCACGGCCAGCGACTGCCAGCGACTGTTGAAAGATGCCCGCTATGTGGAAGGCTGGATATATGATGAAATCAGAAGAATAGTATCAGCAGGAGACAAATGAACAGGATAGCAAAAGAATCACCTGCACTCCGCAAGCTTATGTTCGAGGAAGCGGGGGCGAGAAAAGGAATTGATGCCGCGCTCATCGAAAAAGACTTCTGGGTATGCTGGACTTTGAAAAGAATATTTGAGATTGATGTTCTCAAAGAGCATTTGATCTTCAAGGGCGGCACCTCGCTGTCAAAAGTCCATAATGTGATAAAAAGGTTTTCTGAGGACATAGACCTTACCATCGGCAAGGAGTTGCTGGGATTTACCGGAGACCATGATCCGAATATCATCACCGCAAGGAAGGACCGGGAGAAAGTCATAGAGCAAATGATGAAGGCCTGTTCCGCATACATAAACGGCAAGCTTGCCACCCTGATCCGGGCCTCTTTCACTCAGGTGCTTCAGGAGTCTGGCGGCTGGAAGATTGAACCGGATGCCTCGGACAATGACGCCCAGACGTTGCTTTTCTATTATCCATCCACGCTAAAGGTTCCGGATTATATCAGGCCTGCGGTAAAACTGGAGTTCGGCAGCAAGTCTGACATGTGGCCATCGTCATTGTCGAAAATCAGGCCTTATGCCGCCGAAATCTTTCCAGACGCCTTCAAAGAACCTGACTGCGAACTGAAAGTGATGACGGCTGCGCGGACGTTCTGGGAGAAGGCCACGATACTGCATCAGGAGGCGCACCGGCCCGATGACAAACCTCTGCCTTCAAGGCTGTCCAGACATTACTATGATCTAGCCATGCTGTCAGGATCAGATATCCGGGCAAAAGCCCTGGGAGATTTATCACTGCTGAAGCGTGTGGTTGAACATAAGCAGTATTTCTTCCGTTGCGGCTGGGCTCAATATGACAAGGCGCTGCCGGGAACATTCAGACTCATCCCCGGCGCAATCCGGCTTGCCGGATTACGCAAGGATTATGACAATATGCAACTGATGATGTTTGAACAGCCCCCTTCATTTGATGAAATCATCATCTCGCTCACTCAGTTAGAGAATGATATTAACAAATTATGACTTTGGCCCTTTCCGGGTGGAAGTATGTTGAAGAAAGCCGAAGCGCTGTTACCCGCCCCGGCTCACGGTCATTGATATCAGCCGAACATGGCTTCGGCGATGTTCGTTTGTTCCGGATCATCCATCCGGTCCAGTTTTGTATGCTTCCATTCGTTCCGTTCCCGGAGACACCGGATATCCCGCTGCCAGACGGACTCGCTGATAGCATCTATGAGGATGGCATCCCCCATGAACTTCCGGATGGCCTGACCGATTTCCCGCTTTAACTGAACGATCCTGGCTGAAGTGACGGCCAGCCGTCTGGCGATGTCACCGGTTCCGCCGCCAGTCATTAGTTCTTCCACAATCACGCGCTTCCGGGTATCAAGGGTTTGCATGAAGGCATCCCAGTCAATCTGCCGGAGCACTTTGGCGGCGATGTCCTCCGTCCTGGCTGCGATCATATCGCCGACGGTAACATCTTCATCCTCCCCGCCGACCGGAGCCTGCATCGAGCAGACGGAGCCTTCATTATCCATCTGGTAGCCGGGGTTCATAACGTCGGTACGGCTGTCGCCATAGGAGCGCCGGCCGGACTTGGTCCGCTGGATGCTGTAATAAGCAATACTGCTGGGGATCGGCGCTTTGCCGGACTGCTCCATGGCATCGAGCATTGCCGCCGCCGTGGCGGTGGTGTCCTGGATCAGTTCCTGATAATCTTCGGAGCCGATCGGCTTGGCTTTACGGTGGACGGTGTTCCGGATGATCGGGTAAATCTGCATTTCGAGAATCAAAGCTGCTGCTGGACTCATATTACACCTCTCGTTGTAATAGGCGGCCAGGCAGGGGCTATGCTCCCGCAGCGGCCACCAGTGGTTGTTGGAGGCCGGGTGCGGCCATAAACACATGGTAGCAGCTAAAGTCGCTACCATGTATTATGCCCTGTAAATGAGTCGTTTTAAGCAGGACGGGATAATCACGGAAAGGAAGTCCTCCATGTATTATGCCGTGAATATTGAAGATTTTAAGCTAAAGAAGGAGAAAATACCCAATTGCCCACAGGAAGAATACAAAAAAACTTGAAATATAGGATTAACAGTGTCTATTCAATATTGTTTAGATGAACTGAAAAGACTGATTTGTCAGCTTTAGGCATCAGAGATATTTGCTACGGCAAATGCTACGAGTTCACATGGTTTTAGATGGTTTTAAGATGTTACATTTAAGCACAAATCAGACTGCTTGAGGGTGCTCGATACTGACTTGTAATCAGCAGGTCGTCGGTTCGAATCCGACAGTCGGCTCCATTTTTTCTAAAAATGTGTTTTTGTATAACACAAAGTAATAACGCGTCAAAGTCGCTGGAAACCGGTCGATAAATAGTTCTTGATTTTTGAAAAGGCATAGACTATATTTAGACCGTAATGATATTATATTACAATACAGTAAGAGGATCGGCAATGAGCGAAATTCAAAAATTTAAATTCAATTATCCCGACATCAGGGTTTTGATTTTCAAGGACAGGAATGAAAACGCCTATATTGCACATGCACTGGAATTTGACCTGGTTGCCACTGGCAAAAACGAAACCGAGGCCAAGAAAAACTTAATAGACACAATCGCCGCGCAGTTAAGATTTGCATTTGAACATGAAATGCTTGAAACCGTGCTGACCGATGCCCCCCGCGAATATTTTGAAAGATGGGAAGCGGCAAAAAAGAAAGAAGTTCTCACATTATTCGGCGATATGACAAAACACCACGGCGAGGCTGTTAAACGCCCAAGGCTCAGAGAAAAAGCCGAATGCTTTGAATTGCGCCAGATGATTTCAGCCATGGCGTGAACTATGCCGTCATTTAATACTCTCAAAGTAAAACAGAAACTGAAGAAGCATGACAAACGCTTTGAGTTTTTTACAGGCGGCAATCACCAATGGATTATTTATCACCCGGATATTGACGGGCACAAAGCAAGCTGTCCGTTAACCGATCATCCCGGCGATGTTTCAAAGCATGTGCTTGATTCGATTGTCCGCAGATTCAATCTTCCGAAAGGTTTCTTTAAATAACTTGAAGAAAAATACCTGCCGATGCTTTTTCGTCTGCGTTAATTTCTCTGACAACTTTTAAGATAAACACACAAACCTTACGCATAATACCATATTCAGACAATACAGATTCCATTTTTGATTGGATCCGGGAACATCCCCCCATCATCATAATAATAATTTTGTCAAAAGAAAGTTTACAGCATAGAAAGCATTTTCCCTTGACGGTTGATTATATGTCACTTCATCTGTTTTCAAGATCACATCCGGCATAATTCCGCTTCGCTCCAGCCCTGTTCGGACACTTATTCCGGTACTCAATGACAAACCGCTTGCGCTACATGTTTAGTTTCTTGACGGGGAAAATATTATGCTATGGAATAAGATCAGATTGTAATTATGAAATAATTGTCTATTATATCTAAATATTGAAATAAAGAGGACGTAAATCAATGACGAAATTCTATAAAATTGGTATATGTATATTGCTATTATTACTGTTCGCCGCCTTCACGTTTGTATTACTATGGTTGGAACTAGGTTCAGCATTTGAACATGAAACCCTCAAAATTGAAATAGTGGAGCTTATTCGTCACGGAGACTATGAACGTGCTATTACTGTAGCAGCAAAGGCCATGGATGTGGCAGCTAAACTCGATGGCATGGACATGAAGAGACAGGGTCAAGCCGTGAACAACCTTGCCGAGATATACTTCTATCAAGGGCAATATACGCG
>TBL_comb47_HYPODRAFT_10005427_pt1 | contig 14194 bp, 11 predicted proteins | sample TroBogypolimnion_40_FD_10682 | JGI IMG/M metagenome (IMG submission 10682)
AACAGTTTCATCATGATTTCCTTTATTGGCTAGTGAATTGTTTATGCAGTAAAACATTTGACGATTGCCATAGAACCATTGTGCGGCAGGGCAACGGGTTGTCCGTCGATCGAAGTGAGTGCGTATTCAGCGCCAACAGCGGCTATAACGACTGTCCCCGGCAAAATGAATGCAGGATCATCGAGCAAAACCGAGAGGTTCACCTCATTCGACTGACTGTTACAATACATCCAGCCACTGACTACCTTCCGGGAAAGCACCTCCAGGCCGGCGACGACCGGCTCCCACTTCTGGTTGTCAGGGTTCCATGCCATGTCGGAGACCTGTGCCACGATCAGATATATTCGGACTGCAAGGTATTTTGTCGTCCACCAGGCATCCCGGGTTGTCACAAAATCGGGTATCGTCAAGGTTAAGGTTTTCTTGTCCTCAGAAAAACTGATTGTAAAACAGTCCCTGATGACGCTTTTGAACGGATTGCGTTCATTGAAGTCGATCTCGGTGAGTACCTGCGGCTGCTTGCTCGCCTCAATCTTTCGGAATCCATGAGAACTGGTGAAATCCTGTCGCAGGATAAATTTTCCTTTAGAAGTGATTTTGTTGTAACACCGTGGATGCATCAGGTGCTTGAGATCAGTGAGGCTATCATAGAGCAGGGATGCCCAGATGCTGCTCTCACAAAATTCACTCACATTCTCCCTGGTTTTTTGAAGACTGGCGAGCGTTTCGTATTGATTCTTGTCAAAGCCGCCATTTTTCCCGAAAATCCATTTTTTCGTAGCAGGGTCCCAATATCTGCGCATGTTTCCAAGGCTGCCCGAAAAGTCGAAAGGTCCATCAATTATTGCCATAATTACAAGTTTAAAAAGGTTCGTAAAAACATAAAGATAGTCATTTTCAACGCAATAAACAAGTTTTTTGATGTGGACAATAGCGGACATTATGCGACAATTCGCGACATTTTCAAAGAAATTGTGTTAAAATTCAAACAAACCAAAGAAAGACACGCTATAGAATCAGAATAGATAATCTAAGGATGACTCCCGGAAAATCATCCTAAATGGACCCTAAAATCGGGGGATAAAGAAGAGGTGTTAAGCACGTGTTAAGCAGGTGTCAGGCACATGTTAAGCACGTGTCACGCTATATATAGCCTGACACGTGCTTAAACAGTGCCTGAAATGTGCTTTGTACGGAGGGAGTATATGCCCTGTATCGGTAAATAGCCCGTAAGTGATATGGGGAGTTTCCGGGGAGAATAGAAGAGATGTCCTTTTATTATGAAATCAAAAGCGATGTAATGCCATGGGTGTTGGTTTAACCCAAAACGATATTCACAATTTTTTTGGGGACCACGATTACTTTCCTGGGGGTTTTGCCTTCCAGATAGCGCTGCGCATCGGGTGACTCCAATACCGTCTTTTCAATTTCGGCAGGGGTCAGATCGGCCGGAAGATTCATGGTGAATCTGAGCTTCCCGTTAAACGAAATGGCATAGGTACAGCTGTTTTCGACCAAAAAGGCTTCGTTGAATTCGGGGAAAGCGGCAAAGGTGATGCTCTCCTGATGGCCCAGCATTTTCCACAGTTCTTCAGCGATGTGGGGTGCATAGGAGGAGATTAGGATGACCAATGGCTCCAGTATTGCCCGTTTGTTGCATTTCAGGTCGGTCAGTTCATTGACGCAGATCATGAAAGCGCTCACTGCCGTATTGAACGAGAAGCGCTCGATATCTTCCTGAACTTTCTTGATGGTGCGATGCAGTACTTTTAACTCTTCGGGAGTGGCTTCGTCGCCTGACACCCTGAAGTTGTTGTCAAAGTCATGAAACAGTTTCCAGAACTTGCGGATGAAACGGAATACGCCTTCGATTCCATTGGTATCCCAAGGCTTGGATTGTTCCAAAGGACCCAGGAACATCTCATACATTCTGAGGGTGTCGGAGCCATATTTCTCGATCAGGTCATCGGGGTTCTGAACGTTGTATTTGGACTTGGACATCTTCTCCACTTCCCAGCCACAAACATATTTACCCTCTTCGAGGACGAAAAAGGCATCTTCGTACTGAGGCTGCCATTTGCGGAAAGCCTCCACGTCGAGGATGTCGTTGTGCACACAGTTGATGTCGACATGAATGGGGTCGGAAAAGAGCTCCTTGCCCGGGGTATTTTTAGAAACAAAAACAGGTTTTATTTGCAAAAGATCACTGTCCGAATAACCAGCTATGGGTTTCCCATCGATAGCATCCTTGATCTTGTCGATGATTTTATGGAAAGAATAGACAAAGTCCATGGTGTTGTATGGAAACAAAAGAAGCTTGTAGCCTTTCTTTGTTGCATATTCGCGATAAGCCTGATCCACTTTATCAAGATCGCCTTTCCGCTTGATCTCGATGATCAGTTTTGCTTCGGGGCTGAAGAAATCAAACCGGCGCTTACCGTCTTTGTATTCACGATGGAATTCGACACCCAGTTTCTTATCCTTGATTGCCTCCCAGAGATAATATTCGGCCATCTTTTCAAGGTTTGCCCTGTAAGCAAAACTAGAACGACCCTGGATCATGCCCTGGTTGATCAGCTTCTTGAAGGGTTCGTCGCAGACAGCCATGCCCATATCGAACAAAAACTTGTTCCAGAAACGGGAGTAAATCAGATGGCCCGTGGCATGTTCGGCGCCACCGATATATAAATCCACATTCTGCCAGTAAGATACGGCTTCGTGTGAGAAGTATTCCCGGTCGTTGTTGGGATCCATGTAGCGCAGGTAATAACCGCTGGAGCCGGCAAAACCCGGCATGGTGTTGACTTCAAGGGGATAGCCCTCTTTGGTCTTCCACCCCTTGGCACGTGCCAGTGGTGGTTCACCGGTCTCGGTAGGCAGGTATTTATCAATTTCGGGAAGCTCAAGGGGCAACTGATCGTCGGCCAGCATAAAAGGCATCCCATCCTTGTAGTAAACAGGAAAAGGCTCACCCCAGTATCGCTGACGGCTAAAAGTGGCATCTCTCAGACGGAAGTTGACGGTGCCATGACCGATATTCAGTTCTTCGGCTTTTTTGATGATGGCCTTGATGCCCTCTTTCACATTCATTCCGGTGATGAAATCTGAATTGATCAGTGTTCCCTCTTTGGAGTCGAATGATTCTTCCCAGGTAGCGGGATCTGTCGGGGTCTCACCGGGACGGTTGACCACCTGAACGATGGGAAGGTTATAAAAACGGGCAAATGAAAAGTCGCGGCTGTCGTGACCGGGTACGGCCATGATGGCACCGGTTCCATATCCCATCAGGACATAATCGGCAATCCAGATGGGGATCTCGGCGCCATTGAACGGATTGATGCAATAAGCGCCGGTAAAGGCACCGCTTACTTTCTTGACTTCGCTCATGCGTTCACGTTCGGAACGATTCTTGGCCCAGGCGACATAATTGCTGATCTCTTCGTGACACTCGGGTGTTGTGATCTGGGCTACCAGTTCATGTTCGGGAGCCAGCACCATAAAGGTTGCTCCGAAAATGGTATCGGGACGGGTCGTGAAGATCTCCATGGTCTCGGGGTGACCCTTGATGGCAAAATGAAGGGCGCCACCTTCTGAACGGCCAATCCAGTTGCGTTGAATCTCTTTGAGAGAGTCACTCCAGTCGAGGGTATCGAGTCCGTTAAGGAGTCGATCGGCATATGCTGAAATACGCAATGCCCAGTTGCGCATGACTTTACGCTCTACAGGATGACCTCCACGGACAGAAAGCCCATTGGTGACCTCATCGTTGGCCAGTACAGTGCCCAGATCGGGACACCAGTTTACCATGGTATCGGCAAGATATGCCAGACGGTAATTCATCAGGATCTTCAGCCGGGCTTCTTCATCCCAGCTGTTCCATTCTGCGGCAGAAAATGTTTCGGTGTAGTCAGTTGATGCTCCTGCATTGGCATTGCCCTCTTGTTCAAAGCGGGCAATCAACGATTCAATCTTTTCGGCCTTCTGGCTCTTTACATTGAACCAACTATTGAAAAGCCGGGTAAAAGTCCATTGGGTCCATTTATAATATCCGGGGTCACAAGTGCGTACTTCACGATCCCAGTCGAAAGAGAAACCGATCTTGTCGAGTTGTTCGCGATAACGGGCGATATTTTCCTCGGTAGTAATGGCAGGATGCTGGCCGGTCTGGATGGCATATTGTTCGGCGGGCAGGCCATAGGCATCGTAACCCATGGGATGCAAGACGTTGAATCCTTTCAGTCGTTTAAAACGGGAGTAAATGTCAGAGGCGATATAACCAAGCGGATGGCCGACATGGAGTCCGGCTCCCGAAGGATAGGGGAACATATCGAGAACATAAAATTTAGGTTTAGCCGGGTCTATGGCTGTCTTAAATGTTTTATTATCAGCCCAGTATTTACGCCATACAGGTTCAATCTCTTTGAAATTATAGTCCATCTTTACTACAGGTTATGCTTTGAATGAAATGACTTAAAAGGAAATCCTTTAAAAATGCAAAATTAACAAAACTTAAGTGATTCTCATCTATAATTAGTAGTGACAGCTCGTGATCTGATCAAATCCAGAGAGTTTCGAAAATAATTTACATCTATTAAAACCTTTCAAAGCCAAGCCCTGAAAGGGTATGATATAATAGTACAGGGTGAAGCCCTGAATGGTGTAAATCATGATATCCAAGCCCTGAAAGGGCATAATATATTAGCACAGGGCTTCACCCTGTGTGGTGTAAATCATGATATCCAAGCCCTGAAAGGGCATAATATATTAGCACAGGGTGAAGCCCTGTGAAATAGTGGATGTTCCCAAATCAAGCCCTGTAAGGGCGTAATAGTATTGAAATCCAAGTATTTCGCCCCTACAGGGCTAATGCATTATTGTGTTCATGACACAGGGCTTCGCCCTCTGCTAATATATTTCGCTCTTTCAGAGCTTAATAAATGTATACAACAAAATAAATTGAATTTTTGTATCTTCGTAGCCGAATTCATTCTGAATGAAAAAACAAGTTGAAAAAATCACACTTGGCAGATTAAGAACTGCATATGCCACTACAGTGGTCAGCATTACTTTAGTGCTGTTTATGCTGGGACTGCTGGGATTGATTGTTTTTTATGCCGGGAAAATTTCGACACACGTGAAAGAGAACATCGGGTTCATGATCATCATGAAGCCGGAAGTCAATGAAGCGCGTATCATCCAGCTGCAAAAACAACTTGAGGTTGCCAGTTTCGTAAAGAGTTCAGAATACATCACCAAGGAGCAGGCGGCTGTACAGATGAAGGAGTATTTGGGAGAAGATTTTCTCTCTTTCCTGGGTGTCAATCCTTTGCTTCCATCCATCGAAGTAAAGTTGGTTGCGAAGTATGCAAACAATGACAGCCTGAAAGTTGTTTCGAACCGGATGATGGAAAACCCTTGTGTCAAAGAGGTGTTGTATCAAAAAAACCTGGTTCAGGAATTGAATTCGAATATTGCGTTGATAAGTGGCATCCTGTTGGGATTCAGTATATTATTGCTCATAATTGCATATGCACTGATCAGTAATACCATCCGGCTGGCTGTTTATTCGCATCGTTTTTTGATCAGAAGCATGTTATTGGTTGGAGCGACCAGTCGTTTTATCCGAAAACCCTTTATTCTAAAAGGGATTGCACAGGGTGCCGTGGCTTCAGTCTTGGCCATAGTCCTGTTAACCGGATTGGTGATTACGACCCGCCAGCAGATTCCGGATCTCATTGCTCTGGATGATTGGGTGGCATTTATTTTGCTTGCACTGGGTGTCGTTGTTGCCGGAGTATTATTGGCCGGCGTGTCAACCATAATGGCTGTCAGACGATACATCCGCATGCATGTTGACGAATTGTATTTTACATAAACACACATTTATTTATACGTTATTAACTTCTCTTTGAAAATGGCTATTAAAAACGATAAAGCTGCTACGGCAGAAAAAAAGGTACCTACAGAGGCTCAACCGATGTTCGCATTTGGCAAAGACAATTATCGTCTGTTGCTGATTGGTTTAGGCGTAATTGTTTTGGGTTTTATATTAATGATTGGTGGAGGATCCGATGATCCCAACAAGTTTAACGATGCAATCTTTAACTTTCAACGGTTAACCCTTGCTCCTATTCTTATCCTTGGAGGATATGTGATCGAAATCTTTGCCATCATGAAAAAGCCAAAACAATAAGCGTATATGACAACATTACAAGCGATTATCATAGGAATAGTAGAAGGTATTACGGAGTTTTTACCGATTTCCTCGACCGGTCATATGATCATTACCGAGTCAATCCTGGGTATCAATATCAATGACTTTACAAAAGCTTTCACCGTGAGTATTCAGCTTGGAGCCATCCTCTCGGTCATCATGCTTTACTGGAAACGTTTCTTTCAAACCGTCGATTTTTATTTCAAACTGTTTGTAGCTTTCTTGCCGGCTGCCATTCTGGGTTTTCTGCTTGACAAGTATATCGATCAATTGCTGGGAAGTGTAGAAACTGTTGCGATCTCCATGTTTGTAGGGGGTATCCTTCTTTTGTTTGTGGACAAATGGTTCAATAAACCGGTCAGGGATCAGGAGATCACCTATGCAAAGGCATTAAAAATTGGTTTCTTCCAGTGTATTTCAATGATTCCGGGAGTATCGCGTTCGGCAGCCACAATTGTAGGGGGGATGTCCCAAAAGTTAACCCGTACGACGGCAGCCGAGTTTTCATTCTTTTTGGCTGTACCTACGATGTTTGCGGCCACGGTGTTTAAGTTGTATAAGTTATTCACTATCAACCATCAGATTTTCACTTCGGATACAATCCACCTGCTGATCATTGGCAATGTTGTTGCTTTCGTCGTAGCCATGCTGGCGATAAAACTATTTATCACCTATTTAACCAAACACGGATTTAAAGTCTTTGGTTATTACCGGATTGTTGTCGGATTGGCTCTTCTGATCCTTTTGTACTTCCATGTGAATCTAAATTTTGCATGAGGAAATTTAATTTCACTGAAGGAGAGGTCCTGCTCATAGACAAACCCTACAAATGGACTTCTTTTGATGTAATATCCAAGTTGCGCTCTCATATCAGAGGGCGTCTTGGTTTAAAGAAGATAAAGGTAGGTCATGCCGGTACCCTGGATCCGCTTGCCACAGGGCTGGTCATTGTCTGTACCGGAAAGTTTACCAAGCGCATCAACGAATTCCAGGATGCCATTAAAGAATATACCGGCACCATTTGTCTGGGAGCCACTACGCCCTCCTTTGATCTGGAAAAAGAGATCGATCAGACTTTTGACATATCTCATCTGAATGAACCGTTGATCCGCGATACTGCTTTACAATTTATCGGTGATTTTGATCAGATGCCTCCTCAGTTTTCGGCCAAGAAGATCAATGGTAAAAGGGCCTATGAGTATGCACGTCTGAATCAGGAGATTGATTTACAGACCCGTAAAATCACTATTTCAGAGTTTGAGATTACCGGGATTCAGCTTCCTGAGATAGATTTCAGGATCGTTTGCACCAAAGGTACTTATATCAGAGCCATAGCAAGAGATTTTGGAGAAGCGCTCAATTGCGGGGGTCATCTGACCGTTCTTCGCCGGACAAAAAACGGTCTGATGAATGTGGAAGAGGCTCAAACACTGGATGAAATAATAGAAGAAATCTCTGCCTGGGCTACCAGCGAAGAGAAAACAAAAGGTTTTCAGGAATAAACGAAGAAAATACTTGACTTTGGCCCTCAAAAAGTCGTACCTTATACCTGCTTTAGCCAATTGAGTAATTGGTTGTCAAAGTACTTGACTTTGACGTATTTTTGTATTAATTTTGCAGCCCTTTTCAACTAGGTCAACCAAAGGTACTAAATTATGAAATTATCGCAGTTCAGATTCCATCTGCCTTCAGAATTAATTGCTCAACATCCTGCAGCTAACCGTGATGAATCACGTCTCATGGTTTTAAATCGTCAGACACACACCATTGAGCACAGGAAGTTTACTGATATTATGGATTATTTCTCTGATGGTGATGTTATGATCTTAAACAACACCAGAGTTTTTCCTGCTCTGTTAACCGGAGAAAAAGAAAAAACGGGTGCTAAAATTACTGTATTCCTTCTCCGAGAGCTCAATTCAGAATCACGCTTGTGGGATGTTCTTGTTGATCCAGCGCGAAAGATTCGAATTGGCAACAAACTTTATTTCGGCGACAACGATGATCTGGTAGCTGAAGTAATTGACAATACCACATCCCGTGGACGTACACTTCGTTTTCTATACGATGGTTCCTACGAAGACTTCAAACATACGATTGAAATACTGGGCAAGACTCCCCTTCCCGAAGAAATACAACGGCTGAGAGATATTGAACCCGAAGATAAAGATCGTTATCAAACCATTTATGCCAAGGAAGAGGGTGCTGTGGCTGCTCCTGCTGCCGGTCTCCACTTTAGCCGTGAGCTCATGAAGCGTCTCGAACTGAAAGGAGTCAATTTTGCAGCCGTCACACTCCATGCCGGTTTAGGTAACTTCAGAACCATCGATGTCGAAGATTTGACAAAACACAAAATGGATTCTGAAGAGATGTATATCTCTGAAGAGACAACAGAAATTGTCAACAAAGCCAAGGAAGGAAAGAATAGGGTTTGTGCCATCGGTACTACAACCATGAAGGCCATTGAAACTTCTGTATCGATCGCCGGATTCCTGAAACCTTATAAAGGATGGACCAATAAATTTATCTTCCCTCCTTACGATTTCAGCATTGCCAATTCTATGGTTACCAATTTCCATCTGCCCATGTCATCCACGCTGATGCAGGTAGCGGCTTTTACCGATTATGATTTTCTGATGGAGGCATACCGCAGCGCAGTAAAAGAAAAATATCGTTTCTTTACCTATGGCGATGCTATGCTGATCCTCTAAAACTTTGCTGAAAACAGGTCGTCCGTTGACGATTGAATAACATGACATTATACTAAAAAGGCCGGTAAAGATGAATTTACCGGCCTTTTTATTTTATTGAGTCGCTTTATTTTGAAACTTTATCTCCGTCATAAGACCATTTCAACAACATCGAGCCCCAGGTGAAGCCGGCGCCAAAAGTAGCCAAAATGATGTTATCTCCTTTTTTCAGGCGTGGTTCCCATTCCCACAAACACAGTGGCAAGGTAGCAGCAGTGGTATTTCCATAATGCTGAATGTTGATCATTACTTTTGAAGGATCCAGCCCCATGCGTTTAGCCGTGGCATCAATGATCCTCAGATTGGCCTGATGGGGTACTAACCAAGCCAGGTCATCGGCGGTAAGATTGTGACGTTCCATCATCTCTGCTGAGACATCAGCCATTCTGGAGACAGCCGCTTTAAAAACTGTTTGGCCTTCCTGAAATATATAATGTTCTTTATTGTCAACTGTTTCATGTGAAGGAGGTGAGACAGAGCCACCAGACTTCATATATAAACTTGTTCTTCCTGAGCCATCGGTACGAAGAATTGAATCAATGATTCCTTCATCCTCTGTAGTGGGTTCCAGCAAAACAGCACCTGCTCCGTCGCCAAACAAAGCGCAGGTAGTGCGATCAGAATAGTCAACGATTGTGGACATTTTATCTGTACCAACGACGATAACTTTCTTGCAGGAACCGGTTTCAATAAATTTCGAAGCCGTATTCAAGGCAAAGAGAAAACCTGAACAAGCAGCATTGAGATCGAAAGCAAACGCATTCGTCAATCCGATTTTATCACAAATAACCGCAGATGTAGCCGGAAAGGGTTGATCAGGTGTCACGGTAGCACAAACCAAAAGATCAATATCTTCAGGATTGGTGCCGGTTTTTTCAAGTAATTGCAAAATCGCCTGTGAGCCCATATCGGAAGAACCCAGCCCGGGTGTCTTCAATATTCTTCGTTCCTTGATACCGACCCGGGTCATGATCCATTCATCGGAGGTATCAACCATCTTACTTAATTCTTCATTGTTCAGCACGTATTCCGGCACATAGCCTCCCACACCTGTAATTGAAGCTCTTAGTTTTGTCATTAGCTGATTTGCTTATTAATTTTAGAAAACTTGATCGTCACGAATAGCTGAATAGGAGATCTTTGCAAGCGCTTCTTTGATTTTGAGAGACAGTTCTGAAACATGAATCTCATAGGACAAAAGGACCATGTTCTTGATCGCTATATCGTTCGAAATACCATGGCCTACAACAACAGAACCGTTGATACCCAACAATGGAATACCTCCGAAGTTCTCATAATTGAACCGATCGAAATAATCGTCAGAGAGTCCCCGTTTTTTCAACATACGAAACATTGCTTCCATATTCTTCAACAGAATATTTCCGGTGAAGCCATCACAAACGATGACGTCGGCTTTGCCTTTCAGCAAATCACGACTTTCGACGTTTCCAATGAAATTGAAATCCTGAGAATCTTTCATCAATGGGTATGCAGCCTGACAAAGCAAATTGCCTTTGCCTTCTTCATGGCCTACATTTAATAATCCTACTTTAGGATTTTCCACCTTATACACATAATGTGCATAGAGGGATCCAAGAATGGCTAACTGGTAAAGGATCTCGGGCTTCACATCGACGATAGTACCGACATCAAGCAGAATTCCCTGACCCCCATCCTCAACCGGAAGTATTGCAGCCGTACAGGGTCTCAGGATACCATCGATGGTACCCACACTGTAGACCGAACCGACCATCATTGCACCAGAACTACCTGCACTGGAGAAAGCATCAATCTCTTTATTCTGCAACATATTGAAACCCACAGAAATACTGGAATTGGGTTTGCGTACCAACGCTTTGGTTGGATGCTCTCCCATTCCGATTACCTCAGGAGCATGTACAATATCAAAATTTGCAGGATCAGCGTTTTCCTCTTGCAATGATTGGAGAATAACAGACTCATCACCAATCAACACAATACGAACCGAAGAAGGTAGTTCCTTATGAGCTAATATTGCACCCATAATTGTAGCCTTCGGTGCAAAATCGCCACCCATAACATCTAACCCAACTTTCATCAGATATTGGAGATTATGTTAAAGATATGAACATTCTTAAGCTTGTGCAGCTTTTTCGATAGCCTGACGGCCTTTGTAAAACCCGCATTCCGGGCATACGCGATGGTACAAAACAGTAGTACCGCAGTTAGAGCAATTTGAAAATGTAGGTGCAACAGCTTTGTAATGGGTTCTTGCTTTTCTTGTTCTCGATTTAGACCATCGAAACTTTGGATTTGGCATATCAGTAAATATTTAAACGTTTAAACTTAAGCTTTAATTTTTATTTTCATTTAATCCACGAAGAGATTCCCAGCGAGGATCAACAGGTTTTATTGGTTTCAGTTCTTCAAGTTTTTGAATGATCTCCGGGTCACAAAGACTATTCCCATCTTCATCATCAGGATGAACGATTCTCAAAGGCAATGAGAGGTTGATCAGTTCATAGATGTAATGTGCCAGCTCAAACTCGTGTGATCCTTCAGGAATAACAATTACATCCTCACTCTCCTCTTCATATGCTTCACCGAATTTGACAAAAAGTCGCTCTTCGGCATACACATCGTGCTCCAGGGGCTCCAGACAACGATCACAAATCGCACCTATCCAACCCTCAACCATTATATCAAAAACAAGCATTCGCTCTTGTTTTTCCAGATCAACCTGAACTGAACCTTCTCCATTTGTTATCTCTGAATAACCCAAAGCAGCAAAGAATTTATCATTAAACTCTAAGTCAAAATGGTGATTTCCAAGAGGTAATCCAATGAAAGGGATTGTGTAATTCCTTAGGTAATCCACTGTCTTCCGATTAATATTTTGGTCGGCAAAATTATACATTAATATTATCAAACACAAGAAATAATCATATTCTTCGTGACCCGATCATTTTAAACGTCCACATTTACAGAATGAAGACAGATAGGGAGTACAATGTGAAGCTGAAACAGGCAAAATAAAAGGAGACTTAATGTCTCCTTTTATTTGATTAATGGGGTTTTATTTAAAGGATTGTTCCAGGAGACCATCCCCTTCGAATTTCAGACGATCGAAGTAAGCAGGGATTTCTTTACCCATGTATTTATCCACATACATCTTTGCCAGATATTGTCCTAACATAAATCCATGACCCCGGAGTCCAACAAATAAACCATGTGAAGGATCAATAAACATGCGTGGTTCAACATAATACCCGGCCCATACTGCCTGGAAGCCTACCGAAGAAAGACTTGGAAACCAGTTAACAAATATCTCGGAAGCAATTTCAAGGAATTCTTTTGAATTTATCTTCAGGTTCTTGTCTGCCTCCTTGTATTCAATGGCTGGTGAGGCACACCCTATGATCTGTCCCGTCTCTGCAAGCTGCTGACCATAGACGGCTGAAAAGCCTTTATACTTGCGTCTGTCAATAATCATATCCAACGGGTCCCCATCTTTACCCATCATCGGCAACCTGCGAGTAATGAATGCCTGATGCTTGATCGGGAATAACCCTGTCTCCAGACCCAGTTGTTTGGTGAACTTTTCACCCTCGGGTCCCATGGCGTTGACAAAGTGTTCGGCTATAATTTCAACATATTTCTTTTCATGATCCAGGATCAGGGCTTTATACTTGTCACCTTCTTTGCGGATGTCAACCAGCTGACAATCTTCGAGGATCGACCCTCCCTTCTCAATTCCAATTCGCCGGATGAGATCAATGACCCGGCCAGGTGTTGCCTGCCAGCAGTTATTGGTAATCTGGGCCGCCATGTATGTTGCGCCCAGATTAGGGTTGATCTGTTTGGAGATTTCTCTTGCAAAGTCCCTGGGTTCGATCATATATGAATCTGACCAGGCCTTTGATTCTTCAAGTGCCTGATAGGTTTTTTCGTCATGGGCAAAAGTAACATAACGGGTTTGCCTGAAATTAACATCCTGGATCTTTTGCAGCTCTTTAAAGATCTCCAGATTGTGCAGGGCTATATCGGCGATCTCGGGAAGGCTGAAAGCGGGTCGTCCACCGGCAATGTTTCTCCATGAAGCGCCACGACCATAGTTTATCAATACGGGGTTCAGTCCCTCTTCAGACATATAACGGAAAAGAGCACTGCCACCAATACCTCCACCTGCAATCAATACTTTGACTTCACGTTGTTGCAAGCCCTTGCCTTTGGTGCTTACAATGATGTTTTCACGGACACTCTTTGGGTACAATTCACCGATCTCAATCTGATTGGAAAGGGGTCCCCGTGGCGTCGCATCACCCACAATCTGTATTCCTGAACCTGCCAGTGTAGATTTCAGTCGTTTGATGCATCGTTTACCACGACAGGCACCCATGCCCAGACGGGTGGTATGCTTTATTTCATCAACAGAAATAAATTTTCGGTTGCCAATGGTTTTCATGATCTCGGAGAGGCTTACATCATCGCAGTGACAAACATAAGTCTCTACCTTTTCCACATCATGTGTCGGCGTGAATTCAAGTGATTCAGGATAGTTCTCCTTTACGATAAAGCCTCTGACCTTGATCAGTTCCTCACCATGGAGCGTCAATGAACGTACCCGTGCGACATTTGTCTTATTGGGTTTTTTCAAGATCTTCTCCAGTATCCCCTCACCGATCTTCTTTCCGGTATTATCGACAAGATATACTTCTGAATTTTCATTGGCAGCATATTCTATGGGTAGAAACAGCCAGTCCTTTTTGAGGTTGTATCCAAAAATAGCGAGTCCGGGACATTGATAGACGCAGTCCATGCAACCCACACATTTTTCAAAGTCAAGTTGCGGTACGGTACTGGTTGAAGTTTTTGTGATAGCGCCATGAGGGCAGGCAAATTCGCAGGGGTTACAGGCAAAACCATACAGGCAGTCGATCTGAACGAATGCTTTCTCGTTCATCCTTGTTGCCGAGGGACAATGGGGTTCGTTGATCACCCGGGTAGGATGTTGCTGCGAGTCGATGTATTCTTTTGAGACAGACAGATAGTCGTCATAATTGTATTTGACATCCATCTCGCGAAGGATTTCGTAGACGACCTGTTTGCCCCGGAGGACAGCACTTGTCCCCTCTCCGATACGGATGGCATCACCGGCGCCAAAACAATCGCGTCCAAACACCTCATAGCCCTTGATGAGCAATTGATCGTCGGGAACCAGTCCTGTGCAAATATTGATGGCATCAATACC
>TBL_comb47_HYPODRAFT_10005428_pt1 | contig 14193 bp, 15 predicted proteins | sample TroBogypolimnion_40_FD_10682 | JGI IMG/M metagenome (IMG submission 10682)
CTATGGTAGCCAATACTAGCTTGAGGCCTACCAGCTGGGGAGGGGATTCTTTTAGCGTCATTATTAAAAATAGACTGCTATTTACTTATGCAAAATTGACTTGATGTGGCTTTCAGCAAGCTCATACTGTTTACGATAAATGTTTGTATCGAGTGGAGGGCCGTCACTCATCGCTTGTAGTGGCACACCCTCGTGATTACTGGTATCAACTTTGGCGTTCATTGACAAGCCAATACGCAAAGGGAAATCCTTAAGTTGAGCATCATCCAATGCAATGCGCACTGGTAAGCGTTGCACTACTTTCACCCAGTTACCAGTGGCATTTTGAGCAGGTAATAATGCTAATGTCGATCCAGTACCAGGAGCAAATCCCACCACCTTACCGTGATACTCAACCTTGCCACCATAGATATCTGACTCCAACTTTACAGGTTGGCCAACGCGAATATTACGTAGCTGGTCCTCCTTGAAGTTCGCATCCACCCAAATTTCATCTTTCGCGACCAATAAGCCAAGAACTACTCCTGGTGCAACTCGTTGCCCGACTTGGGCATAACGTTTAGCTAAGATGGCACTAGTTGGGCTTTGGACTTCTGCACGTAATAAATTAATATACGCCTGACGAGCATTTTCGCTTGCCTTGCGAAAGCTGAGGTATGAATGCTCTAACTCTTCTTTTGAAACCGAGGCATCCCCCTGCAAAGCACTTCGTCTTTCGTAATCCGCATAAGCATTGAGTAGGTCTATGTCTGCTTTTTCTGCGGCAATTTTGGCTTCAGTGGGATCAATTTTAAATAGAATTTGCCCCTCTTTAACAGCCTGAGTTTCTGATACATTTACCGCTGCTATGGCACCCTCAATTTGAGCAACAATTTGAACCTGTGAACCAGCAACGTATGCATCATCAGTCGATTCAGAATTGCGGCCAAAGATAAGCCAATAGACTAGTGCCAATAAAAATAGGATGGCCAGTACAGCTCCAAAAATCTTAAAAGCTTTTGGTCTATCAAATTGCTTATTCTCAGTTAGCGTTTCCATAATTTAAATCTTCTTGTTCATGTTTAATGGGTTTTGGCCGGATCCTGCCAATAGGCACCGCCCAAGGCTTGGACCAATACTATGTTTGCAGTTAGCATTTTTTGTTTCGCATCCGCAAAATTTTGGCCCTGTGCAATATAGGCCTGCTCTATGGTCAAAACAGATTCCTTAGAACTAATCCCAGCCTCACTTCTACGTCGGGTACTCTCATAATTTGTCTTGGCGTTTTGGTAGGCATTGCTATAACTACTATAGTTTGATTGCGAACTCTTCATGGAGCCAATACCATCGGATACCTCACGCAAGGCTTGCACCAATTGCTCTTGGTAATTGGCGATCGCCTGGTTTCGATTTGCTTCCTTACCTGTAATATTGGCATTAATTAGTCCGCCATCAAAAATAGGTAGACTGATTGCGGGGCCGATACTAAATTGCTGACTCTTGCTGGCGAAGAGCTGAGATAAACCAAAGGACTGAACCCCAACAAATCCCGCTAGGTTGATATCAGGCAAATACTCTAATTTGGCCCCTTCTAACTGCAATCTTGCAACGTCAATTTGGCTAAGTAATGCTTGCAAATCTGGCCTACGCTCCAATAGGTTTGAAGGAATTGTTTCTGGAAGGTTGAGGCCAAGCAATTGAATAGAGGGTGGCTGCAGCCCTTCGCCCCATGAAGGCCCCTCCTGAACAAGAGCTGCAAGCTGATGTTGGGCCATTTTTTTACTCAGATTTGCCTGAGTCAAATTAGCTTGAGCAGCTTCATAGTCAATCTTGCGCTGATTGACCACTAACTCATCAACTAAGCCAGCTCTTTTTCTATCCTGAGCAATTTGATATAAATTCTTTTTTACCTCAGCGTCACGAGCAAATAGCAGTTGTGCTTGAACAATGCGGTCATAATCAAAATAGACGCGCACAATTGTTGTAGACAACAACAGAACCGAAGCATGGTGGCTTGCTTGCGCCGCCTTCACTTGATTTTTAGCAGCGTCATAATATTTCTTTTGCTTACCCCAAATATCAAGAGACCAATTTAAAGACGCATTGACAAGCCCATATCCTGTATAAATAGGCATCCCAGGTACAAAAATATAATTTTGCGAAAGTTGCTGACGATCTACTTGCCCACCTACACCAACTTGCGGAAGAAATGCAGCTTTCTCGGTCTCAAGTATCGCCTGTGCCGACACAATTCTTGCGCCAGAAATTTCTAAATTAGGAGAATGGCGCAGACCTAAATCAACCAATTGGTTTAACTGTGGGTCTCCAAAAACAGTCCACCACTGATCCCGTATGGTTGGCAGACCCTGAGTGAGACTAGGCTCAAGCGCCTCCAAGGGTTTGGCACTTTGCTCTGGCAAACTTTCCCTTGAAAATAAGGCGCAAGATGACAATGCCAGACTTGCGGGTATCAACATTAGTAAGGTCAGACTTTTAATGAGATGCTTCATTGCGCTTCCTTTAGCTGCCGCAAGTTATTCGCTTCAATTCGCAGTAAAAAACTTTTTAGCTGCTCAAATTCTTTCAATGTGAAACCCATTAAAGAATGATTTAATAAATCACATAAACGATCTGGGATGAGCTTAATGAGACTCTTTCCGGTTGTAGTTAATGACAAATGGGTTACTCGACCATCTTTATTGGAGGGGAGTTTTTTGATCAACTGCATTGCTTCAAGTTTTTGAACCATTCGGACAGTAGCTGCAGCATTGATGCCCCATAATTGAGAAATTGAAGATATTGTGGCTTTTTCACCATGCCCAATCATCATCAGAATACTCATTTGTGAAGCTGTGATTTTCAAATCAGCAAGCCTCATATCGGCCAAACGCTGATAAATAGATTTATTTCGAACCATTAGATATACCAAGCTTCCCTTAGGGGTATAAGCCTTTGGCGTATAGAACGGAGTGGGAGGCAAGGCGGTCTTTTTCATGGAATTGGTTGACTAGTCAACCAATTCTAAAGGATCAGTCATTACTTTGCTGAGGCTGTCAAGATTAATGCAGTCACGGGACCAGAAAGGCAAAACCCCCACCATTGCTGATGAGGGTTTATTTCTGGTGAAAGCACCAGGACTTGAACCTGGGACCAAAGGATTATGAGAGCAGACATCCAAAGAAAACCATTAGGATTTCAAGAGCTTACGCCTCCTAAATATCGGTGTGTAGCGTTTTGTGTAGTAGATTTAATAAAACCATTAGAAGTACTAACTCTCTATTTGGTTTTCAAAACTACAGAGGTTTGGAACAACCATGTAGCAATTGGTTGCACTAAAGCATCTTTAATGAGTGAGCGTAACTTTAAGTAACGCAAAAAAGCCACCCCGTAGGATGGATAAAGTCAGGAGACAAAACTTATTTAAAAACTACGCTCTTGAAGATAGGAGCGCTAACCAACGATCTGCACTTTTGTTATCGCTATTGCATGATGCAAAATCGGTTACAACGCGAGCAGCACGCTCAAGAAGCTGAATATCCGCTTCGTGCTGACGCGCGACATGAGGATCCTCTAAAAACAGAATTCGACCACATTTTCTATCTAATACCAACTCGGCTATCTGTGCATCTCCCCCCATTGGACCGCTTAAACAAGGAGTCACCCAGCGCTCACCTTCTTTACTGCCTTTGATTTTTTTTGCCAATTCATTCAGCAACCCACCAGTCGTGCCCGTTGCATAGCGCACTTTAAAACGGCTCAGTAGATCAAAGTGCTTTTCCGCCAGTCTGAGCATCTCTGGCTTCATGGCATCGTGCGCAATGAGTGCTATGCCTTGATTCTCATATGCAAAATATGAATCAAGCGCTAAATTTGTTTGCCCAGTGAGATTCATTGATTCCAACTCAATCCACTCCCTAGCTCCAGCCAAGGTAGACAAAAATGGTATGCCATGAATTACACACTGGCGTTTTAGTGCAACGGCTTCAGGAAAGGCTGAAGATGGATCAACAGGATCCATCAGGTAAATAATTGCATTTAGTGATTTGGCCGGATCAGGATCCACAACCCTAGAAACCAAACGCATTAAGCCACCGTCGTGACCATATGGTAGACGTTCAATATTGGGATAGTCGGTTAATAAATCATAAATCTTCATGGCATCCATAGTTCGACCAACTACGGAAAAATGGGGCTTTAAAACTTTAGTGATTGAGGTCTTTGAGCCATTTAAAAGCTGGGCAAGAGCAGCATCCTCAGAATCCTGATGCGCCCGATTGGCTACCAATCCAATTCGATAATATGGATTTTCGCTACCCATTTAAGAATTTTCTGCCAATGGATGTCAAGACTGGATTACTTTGCAGCTTGAAACCAAACTAAACCATCCTCGGTTTTACCTTTAGGTCGATACTCGCAGCCAACATAACCCTGATATGACATGTCATCAAGCATTTTAAAAATAGCTGTGTAATTCACCTCACCATCATCTGGTTCATTTCTATTCGGTACACTAGCAATCTGAGTATGACCAATATCAGAAAGGTATTTCTTGAAGGTGGAAATCAAATCACCCTCCATGATTTGAGCATGGTAAAAGTCCATTTGCACTTTTACATTAGGCTCGCCACACTCAGCACGAAGCTCATGTGCTAGGGCTTGGGTATTCAGAAAATATCCGGGCATATCTCGAGTATTGATGGGCTCAAGCAGAAGCTGGAGACGATGTTTTGCTAATTCTTGAGCAGCAAACTTCATATTTGCAAGATAGGTCTTGCGGTAAAGAACTAGGTCAGCTCCAGCAGACACCAATCCCGCCATCATATGCAATTGAGGAGTACCCAAGGCTTGAGCATATTCAATCGCTTTAGCCACACCAGCACGGAACTCTTCCTCACGCCCCGGTAAGGCCGCAATACCTCGCTCACCGGCAGCCCAATCCCCTGGGGGTAAATTGAAAAGTACATTTTTTAACTTATTCTCTTTGAGCCATCCACCCACATCAGCAGGCGAGTAGTCATAGGGAAATAAAAACTCGACAGCATCAAAACCTGCTTTTGCAGCAGCAGAAAACCGAGCAGGAAATTCATACTCATGGAACATCATTGTTAAATTGGCGGCAAACTTTGGCACTGAAATACCCTTCTATAAACATTATTAAATATCGAGGTTGAAATTTTTCTTTAAATCTTGAATCTGGGCTTCATCTAAGGGACGTGTTTCAACGCCCTTTAATAACAGAAATAATTTAGCCGTCTCTTCAAGCTCCTCTGCTGCATTTACTGCAGCCTCTAAAGAGTTTGCCGAAACAACCGGACCATGATTAGCAAGAAGAACTGATGAATTCTTGACTGCTAACTTTTCAATAACCGATCCGAGATCAGGGTCTCCAGGTCGATGATATGGGGCTAACGGTAGGCGACCCACCTTCATCACAAAGTAAGGGGTCAGCGGTGGAATACAACTATCATGATTCAGACCGCACATACATGAAACTGCCGCTGAGTATGTGGAGTGAAGATGGACTATCCCTTTAGCCCCAGTTCTGGTGTTGTACATCGCGCGATGTAAAAAAGCCTCTTTGGATGGCGGCAAGCCACTCACTGCATTACCTTCCCAATCCAACTTGGTGAGTGTGGCCGGATCTAATCTACCCAAGGACGCATTCGTTGGTGTCAATAACCATCCATCATCCAATCGCACACTGAGGTTGCCACTGCTACCTGCAGTCAATCCCCGATCAAAGATAGACTTGCCAAACTCAACAATTTGCTCGCGTTGCTTGGATTCTTCGGATTTTGCATTAATCGAAAAGGTCATTGAATATAGTCCCAGGCTTCATTGAAGAATTGAGGCCCACCAAAGTTACCGGACTTTAATGCGAGCAACAAAGGCTCATTATGCGACTGTTCAAAAACAGCCCGAGTCCAGGGTACGCCAGGGGCAATCTCAGGACCAATTCTCAAGCCAGAGATACCTAGCGCCTTCACTACGGCACCAGAAGTCTCGCCACCAGCCACAATTAATTGACCAACACCCAACTTAATAAGTCCCTGCGCAATTTGAGCTAAAGCATGCTCGACCATCTCACCCGCTTTATCTACACCCACTTTTTCTTGAATGCTCTTCACAACTTCTGGAGATGAGGTGGCATAGATCAAGACCGGGCCTTTTGCAATATTTTCAGATGCCCAAGAAAGCGCTTCTGCAACCACATCTTTATCATCCACCAAAGCGAGGGGGTCAACAAAATAAGCGGGCGATTTTTCCTTCATGATCCGAACCTGCTCTTGGGTGGCTGCAGAACAGCTGCCCGCAATAACTGCCTTGAGGCCACGAACAGTTCCCAACTTATTGGCATCGCCAATAATTTTAAGTAGACCTTTTTTTCTAAAGTTTTCCGGCAAACCCAGCGCAATTCCTGAGCCACCAGTAACAAGGGGTAAATCCGCACAGGCAGCGCCAATACTATAGAGATCAATGTCAGACAAAGCATCTACTACAGAGAACTGATACCCCTCTTTTTGCAAATCAGCAAAACGTTTTTGGATGATACTAGACCCATCTTTTACTACCGAGTAATCAATTAACCCAACCTTAGCTTTTACCTGCTGCTGTAAAACGCGAACTAAATTGGAATCCGTCATTGGAGTTAAGGGGTGATTGCGCATTCCCGACTCACTTAATAGCTCGTCACCAACAAAGAGATGGCCCCTATAAATACTGCGCTTATTGGCCGGAAAGGCTGGACAAGCAATCGTGAACTTAGTATCAAGCGCCTTCATTAAGGCTTCCGTCACAGGGCCAATATTGCCTTTCGGCGTTGAATCAAAAGTGGAGCAATATTTAAAATAAAACTGCTTGCAGCCTTGTTGCTTTAGCCACTCGAGTGCTAGCAGAGATTCTTTTACCGCGTCAGCAGCCGGGTTGGTTCTAGATTTCAATGCAATGACTACTGCATCAACATTATCTGGCGCTGGACCCGTTGGAACACCTATCAATTGGATGGTTTTCATCCCAGACTTCACCAACATACCCGCTAAATCTGTACCACCCGTGAAATCATCTGCAATGCAACCTAATAAAACAGTCATATGCTTCTATCTTCTTTTCTGAATATTTATTTTTTTTCTGGAAGTTTAATTCCAGGGAATATTTTAATTACTGCCGAATCATCTTCCCTTCCAAATCCTGCAGTCGATGCTTGCATAAACATCTGGTGAGCCGTTGAACCCAGCGGTAATGGAAATTTACTCGCTCTTGCCGTATCTAAAACTAAGCCTAAATCCTTAACAAAGATATCTACTGCTGATAGTGGGGCGTAATCAGCGGCCAACACGTGAGCCATACGATTTTCAAACATCCAGCTATTCCCAGCACTATTCGTGATCACCTCATATAAAGATGCGGCATCCACGCCCTCACGTAAGCCTAAGGCCATTGCCTCAGCAGCAGCGGCAATATGCACTCCAGCTAATAGTTGATTAATGATTTTGACCTTACTGCCAGCGCCAGCAGCATTACCGAGGCGATAAACATTGACCGCCATTGCATCTAATGCTTCACCTACTTTGGCATAGGCCTCGGGAGAGCCGGCACTCATAATGGTCATTTGTCCCGAGGCAGCTTTAGCGGCTCCTCCGGATATAGGAGAATCTAAATAGAGAATACCCATTTCATTTAAGCGCTTCTCCAAAGCCATTGACCAGTTCGGATCAACGGTAGAGCACATCACAAAAACAGAGCCCTTCTTCATAGACGCAGTTGCGCCATTTTGACCGAATAAGACCTCTTCTGTTTGAACGGCATTCACAACAACGCTCACCAGAATTTCACAATGCTGGGCTACATCAGATGGAGATTTGCAAGCAGTGCCGCCATCTTTGGCAAACTCATCAGCCACCTCTTGACGAACATCTGCTACATAAACATCATAACCAGCGCGTCGCAAAGAGCCAGCCATACCTTTACCCATCGCACCCAAACCAATGACTCCAATTGAAACTCCTTGGGAACTCATTTTTTCTGCCTTTTAAAAAAATAAAAAAGTGCCACTGCCTTTAGGCTAATGGCACTCGACCTACGGTTTTCTTACCGATTGACTAATTTCGCAGGGAATCTCAGTACTGCTAAAGACCCGATAATCAATACACCTGAAATAACATACAAACCGATGTTTGAAGAACCGGTCGCATCTTTAATAGCGCCAATCAAGAATGGGGCCACAAATCCAGACAGATTGCCTACTGAATTAATTGCAGCAATACCTGCTGCCGCTGATGCACCAGACAAGAATGACGTTGGCAGAGCCCAGAATAGCGGGGTAGCAGATAAAACGCCTGCGGCCGCCAATGTCAAGAAAGCAACAGCAATCTCTGTATTAGTTGTACCTGCAAGGGCGCTACCAGTCAGACCGATAACACCCATATACATTGGAACAACTAAGTGCCAACGGCGCTCACGAGTTCTATCTGACCTACGGCCAAAGAGAATCATGGAAATGACTGCAGCGCCATAAGGAATTGCAGTAAACAGTCCAATGTTCAATACGCCTTTAATACCAGCAGTCTTGATCAGTGTTGGGAGGAAGAATGTTAAACCATACTGGCCCATCACGATGCAGAAATATACTAAGATGCCAAGCCATAGACGACCATCTTTCAGAATCGCTCCAAATGAACCATGATCGACTTTTTCGCGCTGGTCCGCTTCAATATTTGAAGCCAGTAATGTCTTTTCTTCATTATTTAACCACTTTGCATTTTTAATGCTGTCATCAAGATAAAAGAACACTACTACAGCTAAAACTACAGCGGGAATCGCTTCAAGCACAAACATCCATTGCCAACCAGTCAGACCATTGGTACCAGCTACTGACTCCATAATCCAGCCAGACAAAGGTCCGCCGATCAGGCCTGCCAAAGGAATAGCAGACATAAAGATAGAAACAATTTTTGAGCGACGTGCTGATGGGAACCAGTAAGTCAGATACAAAATAATGCCTGGGAAGAATCCCGCCTCTGCCAATCCCAACAAGAATCGCATTACATAAAAGCTGGTTGGGGTGGTTACGAACATACAGGCACCAGAAATAATTGCCCAGGTCACCATAATGCGCGCAATCCATATTCGCGCACCCACTCTATGCAAGATAATATTACTTGGCACTTCAAAAATGAAATAGCCAAAGAAAAATACCCCAGCACCAAATCCATACACTGCTTCGCTAAAGCCCAAGTCAGTTAGCATTTGTAATTTAGCAAAACCAACGTTCACTCGATCAAGGTAAGCAATGATGTAACAGATCATCAACAAAGGCATGATGCGCCATGCGACTTTCTTATAGGTTAGGTCTTCAAAGGCGCTCGGGGCACCCATACTTGCAGCAGTCATTACCGTCTCCCTCTAAAGCCAATTGGTATTGGCGTTTTATTTTCAAAAAAATATACAACTTTCATACAACTTTATAATAGGCATCCTAATCATAAAAAAAAGGGCAGTCAATGATTTTGAGCTAGCTTTTACCCTAATAATTTGTATACTTTTATGAATATTTATTAGACAACTTTTCACCAAGAGCATTCATGAGTCAACTTCTAACACTGGCAGAAATAGACATCAAGAAAACCCATTTTTCAAAGGGCAATCTCGGTACGCGAATTGCTAATACATTGCTTAACCAATTTCATGCAGACGACTTAAGCCCCAATACTCGTCTACCCGCTGAATCCATTATTGCGAAGCATTTCAAAGTCAGCCGAACGGTAGTTCGTGAAGCCATTGCGATCCTCAAAAAAGATGGCGTTCTGAAATCGCATAAAGGTAGTGGGACTTTCATTGGCGAGAGATTCAAAGCCAATCCAGAAATGGTGAATGAAGCAACAGAACAGTCTGCGCACGCTTTACAAAACATTATTGAAGTCAGAAGAGGAATTGAAGCCGAGATTGCCTCGCTAGCAGCCATTCGCCGCACACCAGGGCAGCTATCGAATATTGAAGGTGCTCTACGCAAAATTAAAGAAGTCACTGATGCGGGATATAGTGGGGTTGAGGAGGATGTAATTTTTCATACGCTCATTGCACAAGCAACAGGAAATCCTTACTGGCTCAAGTTTGTAAATACGTTCTCGTATTCACTCAGAGCAGCAACAAGCGTTACCCGTGCAAACGAAGATCGAAGAGTAGACTTTGCTCAGCAAGTTCAAGAAGAGCATGAAGCTATTGTGACCGCCATTGCATCAGGCAATACTGAACTTGCTCGTATAGCGGCGAGCAACCATATGATTAATGCCGCACAGAGACTGAAGCTAGCCGATAGAAGCTTCTGGAAAGAGGAAGGCAGTGCTTTAGTGCGAAATATTATTAACAACATCCCAAAGTCTTAGAGATGTTAGCGCTTAGCCCTTCAACTCATCTTCCATATAAGCCTGCACAATACTTTCAAAATTAGGGTCTGCTTTTAAACCCAAGTTCTTGGCTCTACTAGCATCCCAAGATCCAGGCCAACTTTTGACAATTGCCTCCACTTTTGGATCCGGCTCCATAGATATTCTTGAGACCACTTCCTCACCTGCAACCTTACGAAGTGCCTCAATCATTTCACCCACACTTACTGACACACCGGGAAGATTGATTGACTTATTCAAACCTAAAGCGCCTGAATGTAAATCATGTCCAGCAATCATAGATTCAATGGCATATCGCGGCGACAGCAACCAAATGCGCAAGTCTGTTGAAACGGGACAGATAGAGGGCTTTCCATTCAAAGGCTCTCGAATGATGCCGCTTGCAAAAGAAGATGCCGCCTTATTGGCCGCACCTGGACGAATACTGATAGTAGGTAAACGCAATACCCTGCCATCTACAAAACCCTTACGCGTGAAGTCATTGAGCAAAAGTTCACAAATAGCTTTTTGCGCGCCGTATGATGATTGTGGATTGAGTGCTGTTGTATCTAAGACCACCTCTGGAAGAGCGCCCCCGTAAACTGCAACAGAGCTGGTAAAGATAATTTTTGGTTTATGCCCCACCTCGCGACAAGTCTCTAGCAACAGACGGGCCGCATCCAAATTGATACGCATACCCAAATCAAAATCAGCCTCGGCCTGACCGCTCACAATAGCCGCCAAATGAAATATAGACTTTATGTCAGAGGTAATTAAACTCTTGATTAGTTTAGGATCAGCGATATCACCCGCAATTACCTGAACACGCGAATCCTCAAAATCATAAGCCTTAACCACATCAACCAGAATTAGCTCATCAATTTTTTGAACTAGACCCTCAGAATCTTTCAAAGAACCCTGATTCAACAATTGCTTAGCCAGTTTTTGCCCTAAGAAACCAGCCCCACCTGTAATTAATACTCTCATAGTCAACGTCCCTAATCTTTTATTGATGCGATAGGTCTAATTTAACAGAGATCAATATGTACTCGACTCTAGTAAACTCCCAACGAATTAATGCAAACAAAATCACATTGAGACTTCGATTTGGATAGAGAAAATAAAGGGCTCTGGCTTGGCCTGGTGGGCGTAATCATTTTCAGCATGACATTGCCTGCAACAAAAATGGCAGTGNCAGATTTTGGAGCCATACCGCTATCTTTTTACAGGGCCACTATTGCAGGCATAACGGCCTTGATGTACGTGCTAATTAAAAAAATTGCACCTCCAAAAAAAACTGATCTACCCACGCTGGCGAGCATCTCCATCCTAATTTCGTTTGTATTTCCTATTTCTATTGCAATTGCAATGCAGAACTTACCATCCTCTCATGGCGGCATTGTTCTGGGTATCTCTCCACTACTCACCGCCTTATTTGCGACGCTGCGTTTTGGCGAAAGGCCATCACGTGGATTTTGGATAACTGCAATTATTGGTAGTGCATTGGTTATTTTATTTTCAATTAAAGAAAGTGGTGGCTTTCTACAAGTAGGCGATATTGCCCTCCTCCTCGCTGCTATTTCAGCCTCCTATGGTTATGCTGAAGCAGGAAACATTTCCCAGAAAATGGGGGGCATAGCAGTCATCTCTTGGGTAGCCATTATTGCTCTCATACCCAGCTTACCAATTGCTATTTACTACACTACACAACTGGCGACTTCTATTGAGCCTATTATGAATGCGTCATTACAAGCTTGGATAGCATTGATATTTCTAAGCATTTTCTCTGCCTATATCGGCAATATCTTTTGGTACAACGGTCTATCCATGGGCGGAATAGCTCATGTGGGTCAGGTGCAACTTTTGCAACCTTTTTGCACTCTGGCGCTATCCAGTCTTTTGGTATTTGAACCTTTAACAATGAGCAATCTCCTCTTTGCAATCGTGGTGCTAATAGTTGTAGCTATTGGCAAAAAAATGCCAGTACTAAAAATAAAAACTTAATCAGGCTTTGCACCCAAAATATCGATCATTTTCGGGACGGAGGATTCTGGATTGCTGCTTACTACTGCATTCGCATACATTTTGCCTACCACTTTGGCCATCTCAAACGAAGCATTGTTCTCTTTGGCCATCGCCAAGTAATACTCAAGATCCTTAGAGGCATTAGAAATAGTAAATCGAAAACTGGAGTCATCTTGCTCAAGAATATAAGGCTGAAAACGCCGCAGAATTGCACCTTCACCAGCACCCTTAGAAAGGACTGCTAGTAACAAGTTCATATTAATATTGGCAGCTCTTGCACAGGCTACAGCCTCAGCCATTACAGCAGAAAAACCAAGAGCGATATAATTGTGGATTAGTTTCAAACGATGCCCATAGCTTATCGGTCCAACGTGCTCAATATTTTCTGCAAAGCACTTAAAAATAGGCAGGCATTGACCAAACAACTCCTGACTTGCACCCACCAACAGATTAAGCCGCCCCTCTTCCGCTTCTTTTGGCGTGCGAGCTAAGGCTGCATCCAAGTAAAACGCGTTCTTCCCCTCAATATCCGCAGCAATTCTCAAGGTTGAATTTGGAATAGATGTACTACAGTCAATAACAATTGTTCCAGACAGTACGCTTTCTAATAAACCATCCTCGCCATAGATGATTTGCTCAACTTCGGGCGTGCCTGTGACGCATAACAGAATGACTTGTGAATCAGTGGCTAACTGAGCTTTTGTCAACTTCTTGATTCCACCGCAAGAAATGACCTTATCCTCAAAATAGCCGGGTCGACGGGTATAAAAATTGACCGGATATCCATGCTTTAACAAGTTGGTCGCTATGGCATTGCCCATTTTTCCGATGCCGATAATTCCAATATTTTTCATAAGCTTTTCACCCTCTTTGCCATTCACCTGATTCATAAAGTCTATTTTAAGTAGTTCTGAATATAAATCCCACCATTACTGATGATGGTTTGCTTTTCTGGTGAACCCTAGAGGACTTGAACCTGGGACCAAAGGATTATGAGAGCAGACATCCAAAGAAAACCATTGGGATATCAAGAGCTTACGTCTCCTAAATATCGGTGTGTAGTGTTATATGAAGTGGAATAACCTATCTTTTAAGAAATAGTTTTTTATACTTTTGCTTTGAAAACCACAGGATTTTGGAGTAACCACCTCACAATTCGTTACTCCAAAGTATTTTATAGGAGCAAGCGTTACCCTAAGTAACACTTAAAAACTATCTGAAGGTCGGTATAGATTTTCTTAGTGGCCAGCAATATTCTCAGCCGTTAAGACTCGGAACAATTACAGAAAATTCATGAAATATTTTATATCTAGTGATGAGTGGGATAAAAGGGTCAGAATTCCATGGTAAACCCACTCAAAACGGGGTCTGGGCCTAAAAGAAGCAGTGTGTCATGCAACGGCCAAAGATAAGCCAAAGCCAACCTCTCTTCATAAGACGATTCTCGGTTAGTTCATTATCATTTTTGACTCTTTAACCAAAATGGCTGCCGAGTCCATTTCTAATCTAACCATCTGATCAAATTTTTCAGAGCTCATCACCATGGGCTCTGCACCAAGTTTATGTAATTGCTCTATAACAGCAGGCTCCTGCATCACCTTCATGATCGCAGAATTCATTCGATTGACGATATTTGCGGGCGTTTTGGAAGGGGCAAAAACTCCCACCCAAAAAATATAAGAAGAATTTGGAACACCAGCCTCAATAGTGGTAGGTACACCAGGCAACACTATAGAGCGCTTAGAGGTGCCAACAGCTAATGCCTGAAGTTTGCCATCCCTGATCAATGGCAAAGCAGAAACAATCG
>TBL_comb47_HYPODRAFT_10005429_pt1 | contig 14191 bp, 10 predicted proteins | sample TroBogypolimnion_40_FD_10682 | JGI IMG/M metagenome (IMG submission 10682)
ATTTTCCGCCGCCGTTCGTTGAATATATTCTCGCACAAAGCCGCAAAGGCACGAAGAAAAATAAACTTGATCGTATAAGAATTTGTATTTCTATCCTCGTTTTATGATTGCGAAGCAATCTTTTGGAAAGTCCCGGCGCAACCGGTTAAGTGCAAAAGTTTCGCAAAATATCCTGATTTGGTGTTTGGCTTGCTAAAGAGTACCGCAAGCATCTTGCTTGCGTTTTCCTTCAAGTCTGGGATAAAGTACTGCAAGCATCTTGCTTGCGATATTCTCCAAGCTGGAAGTTTACCCGCCGGAGGCGGCGCCACAGGCGACCAGGGCTTGGGTTACTTTGGCTGTTGCAGAGTACCACAAGCATCTTGCTTGTGTTTTTTAGTTTTCCTCCAAGCCGGAAGTTACCCGCCACAGGCGACCAGGGCTTGAGATACTTTAGTTCATGCGCGGTATCTCTAACCATTTCCCGTTTTCCCGGTATTTAAGGCTTATACCGGTCAGCCATTTTTCCCAAATTGATCTCTCGTCTGTTCAATAATTTTCTCTGCGTATCATTTATTGTGGGATAAACGATTACTTGCTTGCACTATCATCTATCATCATGTCGATTGTGTTACTGGTCAATGATCCTCGAAAACAATTATCTCCATACTGATTGTGATACTGTACCGATAGTTTATATTTTCCATTCCGCAGTTCCTTATACACGTCCTTTAGCGCCACAATTATCCCTATAAATTCTCCAGATTCTAGCGAGACATACTTCATAGGTCTGTCAAAGTCTACTTTTCCGGCACCCGGTGAATCGATAGGCGTTCCGTCAGATTTGATCAAATTAAATTGGAAAAATACGGGGCGTGGGAAAAACTCTTTCAGAATGGTTATACTATCTTTACCCGTGTTTTCTAACAAGACGATTATAGTCTTATCCTCTACAAACGTTTCCGTTTTTGCTATCACTAGCCTTAATGATGCCTTTTGCTCTCTAACGCTTCCTCCACCTAAAGTCGTTGATGCGATGCCAAGTAGAACTATTACTGCAAACAATAATTTTATCTTTTTCATTTTAAACTTCCAATTTACCATTTTAATCTTATGCTGGTCATTTGGCATGGCTTGTTTGTCTTAAAGTTTGTCCTCGAAATACTCCGATAACGTCAAAAACACCAAAACTAAACCTAACCCCGATTTCGAACCGATTTCCCAAAAGCGAAAGTTGTCCCGGTTCTTCTTATTGAATTATTATATGGACTGGTTCACCAAGTACCGATAATGTGATTTTGTCGTCAACACTGATGGAGTCTATCATAAAAACTAATTCATATTCTCCCTTGAGCCATCCTCCTTGAATTGACCATTTGCTTATGTCTACCATTATAGACAGAGAGCCGCCAGGAACAATCTCACGTGATGAAGGACCTGAAACAGTTTGCGGCACCTGCATCTCTGGCCTGGCATAATAAAGATTTCGTTTCTCTCCATATCTGTAAATATCGACAAGGTTGACATTCATTGTTTCGCCGTTCCATTCATTCGGTTTAGTTGCAAATGTAGTAAAACGAATCGATTGACTCAAACCGTTTATTAGCATTACGCGCATGAGAATTGGTTGACCGGCTTTTAATAATGCAAGCGCTGGTTGAGCTTGGACAGTTACATTGATAACCGATTTGTTTTCGGCGGCAAAACAAGTAATCCCCGTCAGAAATAAGACTATAAGTATTTGTTTCATGATGTAAAACCTTGGTTAAACCTTAACTTTGGCTTTTTTCGTACAATAATTCATTGATTTCCAGGCTATTTTTCGCATCACCCAGTTCCGCAAATAGTCACTCCATCGCTATTTGGAGGGTCAAAAGCGGAATTGCTATCAAAAATATAATCAGAACTGCGATTGAGATTGCAATATTTCTAAATTTCATAATCACCGTTCCCGTCACAATTAGTTTATAATTTCCACATTTATCTCCCAAACGCAGCCAATACTCACGGCATTGACCAATAAAAATCTTTGTTGCAAAGATTGTCAAGTTCAGTATTAACGGCTGCATCTTTTTGGTCAATAGTGGTTTGCAGAGCAACTTTAGCATTGGCAAGCCGCTCCTGCAACTTCTGAAGCAGTGCTTCATGCTCTGTAATTTTTCCCTTATAGTAAAATTCGGTTTTGACATTGTACTTTTCTTCGAGTTTGGCCTTCATCAATTCCAATATTTTCGGGTCCTGAGTCTTTTGGTATTCTTTAAACATCTCATGAACTTTTTCTGACTCAATCTCATAGTCTTCCCTTACTTTTTCTCTGAGCAGTTCCAGTTGTTCTTCGCGTTCTTTTAAAGTTGTCTCTTTACTTTTGATCGCCGCATATTCCTGAGGATATTTCGATTTTACCAGGTATTCCGGAACGTCCATCTTGTCAACGGCATGTATTTCAAAAGCTTTAGCATTAACGCCCAGGATGCCCAAAGCAATAATTGCGATTAATGTTTTATTGTTCATAATTCTCTCCAAACTATTATTAATTTATTCACTTTGCTAATCTCCTTAGTCCAAGAACTTTTTATAAAAACTCCAGTGGCCATACAAAATCAGCTTTCTTAAAAATCGCATCAATATTCTTATTGATTCTTTTATCTCTTCTCTCATTGCATTCTTTAACCGTTTCTTTATCCATCTCAATTCTTAACTGCATTTCATTAACCATTAGTTCACTCGTCGCGACATTTCTTTTACTTCCCTCAATCTTGAGATCGTATTTCTCCGCAACTTTGCCCCTGAGTTGTTCCAGCAGCTTGGGGTCTTTCGTCTTCTTGTATTCGTTGACTAAATCATGGATTTTTTCAGTTTCAATTTTATAATCCGCAAGTACCTTCTGCTTGAGGGATTCCATTAGTTTCTTAAATTTATCGGGATCATTAGTTTTTATTGCCGCATCATACTCCTTGGCATATTGAGGCGTCAAAATAATACAACCTATTTGTTCCTGAAGCGTCTCTGCTCTTTTGGCGACAGCAACGGCGGCCGCGGCAGCATACGCGGCTTCTCGCTTCAGGCCAACATGCCATGATAACCATGCCCTGTCAAATTCCAAGGCGAATGGTTTTATATCTTTAGTTTTTTTCAGGCTTCTTAGTTTGACCACCATGTTATCCCGCAAAAAAGTTATCTCGCCTTCGGGATAACTGAAAGACTTGCTGCCGATAGCCGTTTCCTGGATACTGATTAAAGGTTTGTTGTCTCCGGCAATCTTTAGGATACTAATGACTGGAGATTCTACTTTAAGATTCTTACCGGCTGCATCAGACTGAGCCTCTTTGTACATTTTTTCATACAATGCGTTCATCTGCTCTGTTTGTTTGGCAAACATGAATTCTCCGAAAATCCTGTCGTGATTCATGCCCATCACAAACTTATAGCAGGGAGATTTGGTTGCCGCATCCCAGTAATCTGCAAATACTCTTGAGTAACCGCCTAGAGATTGAAGATTAGCAAACCAATGATCAGGATCATATTCTGTCGGAATTTCTTTTTTAGGCAGCGGGGGGCTGACAAATCCTGGCGGAAAAGCGTAAGTTCCAGTCTGGATGCCATTTTCATTCCAAACGGTTTGCAGCCCCCATTTTCCGGACTTTTTGGTGACATACTCCCGTAATCCTCCACTAGAGAAAAGGCTACAAATAAAATCGGTATCACCAGTATTATTTTTCACGGCGGCACTACAGATATAATCATGGGAGTCAGGAATATAGTCAACTCCGCTATTGACCGAGACAGCAAAAGGCATAACCCAGCGCTTGGTACCTCCTACAACAGAAAAAGAACTATTCCGAATTTTATTATCCTTTAGGCTCATATGCTTTTCTATTGGAATACTCGGATAGTTAATCACAATGGTTACATCTTTTGCATAGTAACATTTATAGCTGAACACTTCAAAATCAATAACATTGTCACTGGGATGCTGTTTCCTGAATGCGGGAAACATGTCTTCACTGGCATAAATGTCCGATAATACCTTCAAGGAAAGCTCCCGGTAATCTTTCGGAAGTTTTTCAAGTTCTCCCGCCTGAATATTGCGGACGTATATGTCTTGCTGGTTGTCTTTGGCATTTACCCTGACTAATTTTTCAATACAGTTGTTTTTGGCATAAATATTATATTTTATGTCCGGCGCAAAAGAAAATGACAGAGAGAAAGCTTGATCATAACACTTTTTTTCTTCATCCGACATTAATAGTTCCGAAAAATAGATTTTTCCAGGCAGCGAATAACTGGGCTTCTCAAGAAACTTCCAGTTATTCGTAGAGAGTTTTTGATCTTTGACAGCCGCTTCAAGCACCGATTCATAAATTACAGGACTGAAAAACATTACCTTGGAAACTTCATCACCGCGGACACTCATAACTATCAACAGCAATATACTACACAATATCTGCCTCATCTGTCGCCTCCCTTGCTGCAACAATGTCTTCTATCGTGTTCGAGCTTAACCGCTTCAGCCTGATTTTTGCCGGCAGGCTTTTGCGCGTCGTGAATGCTATCCTCTTCATAAGGGAACGGTGCAAAACACCGGTTCTTTTATGACAGTTTCTTCAATAATTGACTTCTAACTATATACTAATTGGCGCGGCATTCCACATTTCTTTCACAAATTCGCCAATTTTGACGAAAATAATGTAAAATAACTACCGTTCCCATAACTTAAACCCACATGTGACAGTTTCATAAAATCCGCTATTTTTTTGATGAGGCGGTTCGCTATGACGTACTTAAACGCAACAAAGCCGGTCAGGCGACCGGCGCTCCCAGGGTTTAGCTTCATTTCCTTCATGCTCCCGCGCCTGCGGGATGAAGCTGTATTTGTTTTTTTCGTGTATTTTGTGTGTTTTGTGGTAAGGTGTATTTAACCTTTATTTGAACCTGCTTTCACAGTTTCCGTTGACAAAAACTCCTATATATGTAGACTTTGATTTAAAATTTTTAATTTAAAAATGGGGAACTATGGATTAATTGAAAGTTGAAAGTTGAAAGCGGGGGAACATAAAAACTGATTTACCACGGAGGGCACGGAGAACACTGAGAATAAATAAGACAGAAGTGTCAGCGAATTACTGCGGATACTAACGCAGTAATTCGCTGACCCCTGTTTTACCTCGGTGTTCTCCGTGGTTAAAACGGTTCTGTTCAACGGGTCTCTAACGGCTCGGAGTGGGTCCAGAATGGACAATTAATAATTGAAAATTGAAAATGAAAAACGCTCTGTTCAACGGCTATCTAAAGTCTCGGAGTCAGGTGTACAAAATGGTGATGGAGAAGTTCTGGAGTTCTAAAGTTTAAAAAAGCAGGGAAGAAAAAAGCATTATGTTCAACAGGGCTCTAAAGTCTCGGAGTCGGGTGTCTAAAATATAAAGAACGTGACTGGTGAATGGTAATTGGTGAATGGTAAAGGCAAGGGAAAACTGAAAATGCCTATGTTCAATGACTATCTAAAGTCTCGGAGTCAGGTGTCCAAAATGGTGATGGAGAAGTTCTGGAGTTCTAAAGTTTAAAAAAGCAGGGAAGAAAAAAGCATTATGTTCAACAGGGCTCTAAAGTCTCGGAGTGTTCATGTGGTGTCCAGAATCAATTTGTCTTGATTTATTCTGACTACTGAATTCTGACTACTGAATTCTGGCGGTTAAATGGTGTCCAAAATGTGCTCAGACACTGTCCAGAATGTATGAAATAATTGAAAATTGAAAGTTGAAAATGGAAAATGAAAAAACAAAATAACAGCATGCTCAAAGCGGTCTCCAAAGCTCGGAGTGGGGGTCCAAAATGAGTAAAAAAAGGATTTTCTCTGTGCCTCTGTGTCTCTGTGGTTAAGAATGGTTTGTCCGTCTCGGACGTTTTTGGACAAGGTGTCCAAAATGTTGTTTGAAAATCTGATTAAAAGCATTGTGCTCAGGGACTCTCCAAAGTATCGGAGTGGAGCAGAATTGAAAATTGAAAGTGGAAAATTGAAAGTTGAAAATTGTAACATCCTCAACGACTCTCCAATCACTCGGAGTGTCCAAAATCTTTGGAAGCGAGAAAGGCAAAAACGTTGTGCAAGGGGCGTGTCCAAAATGAACGGAGCGGGTGTCCAAAATGGGTTTATTGTAGTGCCGTCCGTGTCGGACGGGGGTTTAAATCTTCCCTCTCAGAGAGAGGGCGCTACAACGGAACAGTTCTGCTCAATGACTATCCAAACTCTCGGAGTGTTGAGGGAGTTCGGAAGTTCGATAGCTCTAAAGTGCGGAAGTTCGAGAGTGTGAAAACTGTAGAACTGTAGAACTGTAGAACTGTAGAACTGTAGAACTGTCCAAACTACGGCTTATACGGGTTCAGCCCGGTCAGGCCGCGGATCACCACGGAAGCGCAGAAGCAGCCGAAGATGGCGGGCATATAGGAAATGGTGCCGACGGTGGAACGGAAATTCCCGGTTTCCAGATTTTCGACCGGCATGATGGAATCGTCATCAACATCCTCCGGCGAAAATACCGCTTTAAAACCGGATTTGACGCCGTGCCGGTTCAGTCTTTTGCGCACGGCTTTCGCCAGCCTGCAATTAAACGTTTTGGAAATGTCGGCGACCTTGACCAGAGACGGATCACATTTGCCGCCTGCGCCCATCGAGCTAACCAGCGGAAAGCCGCGCTCCAGAGTTTTCATAATAAGGAAAGTTTTGGGCGACAGCGAATCAATGGCGTCCACGACATAATTGTATTCAGGTTTCAGCAACTCGTCAGTTTCCTCATCGTGAATGAACTTATAGAGGCTGATAATTTCCGCGTCCGGGTTGATCGCGGCAAGCCGGGCATGCATGATTTCGGACTTGCTCCGTCCTTCGGTATCCACCGTGGCGGGAAGCTGCCGGTTGCGGTTGGATTCCTCGACCACATCGCCGTCAACGATCGTCATTTTGCCGACCCCGGCACGGCAGATCAGTTCGGCGGCATACGCGCCGACGCCGCCCAGCCCGACGACCAGCACATGCGAGTCCTTGAGTTTGCCAAGGCCGTCCTTGCCGACCAGCATGGCGGTGCGCCGCTGCCATGAAGGGAATTCATCAATATTATCGGTCATTTGTTTTCCTGAAAATACTTTGAAAATTATGGTTCATTATTTCCAGCAGCGCGGATTCATCAATTTTCAGGATGGCGGCTGCCGTTCTATATACGCTCTTAATATCATCCGGACTGTCGTCGGTTTCAAGGCATAAACGCTCCAGCGGTACGGCTTTCAGCAATGATTCTTTAACATTTTTCCCGCGCAGCGCCGGAGGGCCGAATGAAATAAAACAGCCGTGGCTGAGCAGTTGTTCAAGCTGCCGGATGTTGCTGTTGAAGCCGTGGATCAGCCAGGGGACAGTGCCGGTTGACTGTTTTTTCATTTGCAGCAGTTCGGGGTAACACCGGACGCAATGAATTATCAGCGGCAGCGAATGTCTTTCAGCAAGCTCGACATGCCGGAGAAAAACCCTGGTTTGCAGTTCAAGTTCCGGTCCTTTCAGCCTGTCCAGCCCGGTTTCGCCGATGGCGCAAAGTCTGCCGGAACCGACATGGACCGCCAGCTCAGACAGGCATTTTTCAAGCTCTTCGGCGGATAACCGGTTGAGGCTCCAGGGATGGATGCCGCAAGCGGCAAACTGTTCCGGCGGGATATCCGGAAACGGGGCGTCCGGTTCAAAGCAGACAACCGCCGCCATGTCCGGCGATATTTCCGGCTGATGAGCATGAAAATTAAGATATTTCAACTTCTGTGCTTCCTTGTCTGCCGGAGACCACTTCTCCCATTTTCTCGCTCAACCGGGTCAGCGAAAACGGTTTTTTGACGAATCCGTCAGCTCCGAGCGCCAGTGCCTCTGCACTCTGACGTCGTTGGTGTAACCTGACGTCATAAGTACCTTGGCGTCAGGATTGATTTCTTTCAATTTTTGATACGTTTCCAGTCCGGAAATACCGGGCATGACCATATCCAGCAACACCGCTCTGATTTCCTGCTGACGGGACTTGTACAGTTCGCATCCGGCGGTTCCGTCCACGGCGCAGATGGTGTCATAGCCGACCGCCTCGAGCATCTTTGACGCGGTAACCCTGATTGCCTCTTCATCGTCAATAATCAAAATCAACCCCGTGCCGAACGTCAGTTCGCCATGGGTCTTTTCCTTTATCGCGGCTTCGTCATCCTGTTTCAATTCCGGGAGCCCGATGGTGAAGGTGCTGCCTTCGCCGGGTTCAGATTGCACCTCGACATAACCGCGGTGCCGGTTAATGATGCTGTAAACCATGGACAGGCCGAGCCCGGTCCCCCTGCCCTTGCTTTTGGTGGTGAAAAACGGGTCGAATATCTTCGGCTGGATTTCGCGCGGAATGCCGACGCCGGTATCCTTGACCGCAATTTCCCAGTAGGATTCCGCTTCATCCGGCAAAATCTGCTCTTCCGTATTCTCTTCCTTCTCTTCGGGCTGGGCAGTTGACCGGCGCGAAACCAGGTTTATCGAGATGTTGATGGTGCCGCCGCGAATATCGTCTTCGTCAAGCATTAAGGTCATGGAGTGTTCCGCATTAATCAGGATATTAAGCAGCACCTGCTCAATCTGGGTCTGGTCAGCCTTCACCATAGCTTTGAATGCGGGCATAGAGGTCTCAATCATCACGCTCTTGTCAAAAGTGCTGCGGCAGATTTCCAGAACATTGAGCAACGCCTGCTTAAGATCAACCGGAGTGAAAGTAAGCTGGCTCTTGCGCGAGAGCGTCAGCAGTTGTTCGACCATGCTGGATGCGCGGGTGGTGGAACGTTCCGCGATGGCGGTGAATTCTCTGATTTCCCCGATTGCCAACGGGCTGTTTTTCAGGTAATAATTTACCATGGATATTGCGCCTTTGATGCCGCCGAGCACGTTGTTGAAATCATGGGCCAGGCCGCCGGCGAGCGTACCCACGGTTTCCATTTTCTGGGCCTGCACGAGTTGTTCGCCTTTCTTAATCAGTTCAGTAACGTCTTCCAGGATGATAACCGCCCCGGGATTTTCACTCGCGGGCAGCGGATTGATTGAAATATTGAAGTAAAGTTCATGTTCCTGAATGATGCTTTCACGGTAAAGCTCCAGGAATTTCCCGTATTTCGCGGCCTCTTCAATCTGAGTCCGGTAATTGCTCAGGAACGGCGCGACATCCCATAGTTTGCTGCCGATGGCGAATGCCGCCTTGATGCCGGTGTATTGTTCCATCGGACGGTTCCACTGGGTGACGATGCCTTTTTCATTGACGGCGGCCAGCAGCAGTTTGATTGAGTCCAATACCTGATTAAGATAATTGCGGGTGGTGCGCAGTTCCCTTTCAACCCGTTTGCGGTCGGTCAAATCGTTAAATATCAGCAGATTCCGGTTGCCGATCAGTTTATGGCGCACTTCGATTTCCAGCGTTTCGCCATTTTTACAGGTCACCCTGAAGGTTTCGCCGCCGAAGCGATCCCCGGTAACATGCCCGACCCACAGGCTGATTACTTTTTTCCGGTAGTCTTCATCAGGCATGGCCAGATTGAACCAGTCGTCAAAAGTAACCATGTCTTCTTCAAAATAACCGAACATCCGGCTGAACATGTTGTTGACGGAATAAGTTTTATCGGGATTGATTACCGCCATGGGCAGCGGGGAGTTCTCGATCAGTTCACGGAATTCCATTTCCTTGTTCCGCCGCTCGCCGATTTCCGCCTGCAAATCAGCCATTGAATTCTGGATTTTTGCCGCCATGTCGTCAAATGCGCGCCCCATGATGCCGACTTCATCATCGGGGTACCGGCGGCTATTGTGCTCAGGAAACTTGCCGGCGGCCATATCTTCCGCCGAATCAGCCAGGGCGCTGAGCGGCGCCAGCGCTTTCTGGATCAGCCAGTAGAGCAACCCTACAGAGGCCAGCATACAGCCAAGCACCGCGATAACCTGCCGCAAACTGGACTCGGACACGCCTGCATAATAATCTACATCCGCCGGCAGCGAATAACACACCAGCCAGCGCCACGGTTTAAACGCCTGATAATAAACAATTTTTTCGCCATACGGTTCATTCAGCCGGATTTCCCCTTCGCCGGATTTCAACAGCTTATCAACCGCCACTTTGTCCCAGGTGAACAATGCTCCGGCGGGCAGGGTCGGATGCACAATATATCTGGAGTCGGCGGAAACGATAAAAGGATATTTGGCAAAGTCAGGGTTGCCCTGATAGGTGTTCCTTATCTGCTCGACTACCTTTTCCTGGGCTTCTTTGGGAGATTTATAGATCTTTTCAAAGAAAAGGTTATCCTGCTCACTGATGGCATTCATCAGCAGCTTGATTTTTTCCCGGCACACCTCCGAGTTCAACGCGGCGACCTCCTGGCGATAGGAACGGGTTCCAGTCCAGAGCAGAAGATATGAGAATACCGCCAGCAGGATAATGAAGAATCCCGAAAGTTTTGTCTGTATTTTCATATGCGGTATTGATACTCCTTACATCGCTTTCACCCGTAAAAACTCGTATTTCCCGGAACGGACGAAAATCATGCAAGGTTATCAATAGCCTTTATCATCTTCAATGCAAATTATTTTTATCCCGCAGCTTCAAAAAAATCGTATTTTGTTAAGCGGATGGTTATGCTAATTTCCTTGCCGCCTTGTATAATCCGGCAATGTTCGCCGCGGCGGAAAATAGATTCTGCCGAGTAGCGCGGATGGCTTCCTGAAGCGTACAGGGGCCGGGGGCAATGCTGAACGCTCCGGCAAACAGTCCGCCGAACACTTCCGCCCCGCCGTGAACCGCTCCCGAAAGGAGCACCGCCGGAACTCCGGCCTTTTTCGCGGTTGCCGCAACGACCGCGCAAAGTTTTCCGTTGACCGTCTGCGAATCGGAACAGCCTTCTCCGGTAATAAGCAGATCGGCCCCTTTTAAATGGTTCTCCAGGCCGGTAATCCCGATCATCAATTCCGCGCCGGAAACCATTTGCGCTTTTGTCAAAACGCGTAACGCAAAACCCAGTCCTCCCGCTGCGCCGTCACCGGGATTATCGCATCCGGAGCAAAGCCCGGCGTGTTTCAAGACTTCCGCATAAGACGCGAGATTCCTCTCCAGCAGTTCCACCATTTCCGGAGTAGCGCCTTTTTGCGGGCCAAAAATTCTTGCCGCTCCGTTTGTCCCAAGCAGCGGATTGGTAACATCGCAGGCGACTTTAATCCGGCATGTTTTGAGCAAGGGTTCGACCATTGAACAATCAACCCGGTTGATTCTGTCAAGCGTTCCCCCCCCGATGCCCTGCGGCAACTCTCTGTCGTCAACGTCAAAAAAACGAAATCCGAGAGCCTGGGCCATGCCGGCGCCGCCGTCAACGGTAGCGCTTCCGCCAATACCGATAATTATCTCCTGAATCCCTTTGCGGAGAACAGCGCGGATTATTTCACCGGTTCCGTATGTGGAAGTCTTCAATGGATTCAGTTGCTCCGCCGGCAACAGTTCAATTCCGCTTGCGGAAGCCATTTCCATAATTGCGCACGATCTGCCGCCCGGTGCCCCGTAACAGGCTTTTACCGGTGTTCCGAGCGGTCCGGAGACAATAACCTCTTCAAAATGCCCGCCGGTTGAAATAACCGCGGCGTCTACTGTGCCTTCGCCGCCGTCCGCCATCGGAACCGCGATTATTTCAACATCCGGAATTACAGATTTGATTCCCGCCTCAATTGCGGCACAAACTTCCGGGCTGCGCAAGCTGCCTTTGAAAGAGTCCGGGGCAATAATAATTTTCATAGATTCCTCGCGATAATATCCAAGTTATTATTTAACAGCTTCTTAATCAATAATCTGCTAATATTAGCTTCATTTCCTGTTTTTGCCATATTTTTTGTCATTTTATCAAAAAAAATACTTTTTTTGATTTTCGTGCTTGAATATTTCCGTTGAAGCTTTCTAGTATAGGCTCTCGAATGTTAAAGCATTCGGAAACTAAATGGTGGCGGGATAGCTCAGTCGGTAGAGCAGAGGACTGAAAATCCTCGTGTCCCCAGTTCGATTCTGGGTCCTGCCACCACTTTTTTTTGATACCCGCCCAAGGCACAAACTCCCCACGGTTTATTTTCTCTGGAAAATTTCAACACGAGCTGCTCAATTTCAACATCAACTTTAGGTCGGCCGACCTTGCGTTTAACTTTTGATGAATCGAATTTTTGAGCAATCAGTTTTTTATGCCAAAGCAGAATGGTTTCAGGTCTGACAATGGTCACGACCTCAAACAATCTTTTCCTCAATGCCTTGGCCTTGATGACTAACTCTCTGCGCTGTTCCTCGGTAAACTTCAGTCGCTTACCGGTTTCTTTGAGCTGACTTTTCAATACTTGATTTTCTGCCCTCAAATAATCAACTTCACGTGCAAGTTGCTCATTGATATCCAAATTCAAAATCTGAGCCAGAAGCAATTTCGCAGCTCTCCAGAAATCTGTTTTCAAACTATTTTCCCTTCCCCATTTCAGTAAAAAATGGAAATATATGTGCAGGAGAGCAGAAATCAATGATTTTTAGAATCTTAGCTCAAATTTATCTCTGATCGAGTTTTTTTACCACACGCCTTATGACTCCGACCGGACTCGGACTTACGCCGGAAGCATAACAGTTTCTTGCCGCAACTGCGGCTGGGAGTACAAGCCTACATCAATTTTTACAACTCCCGCAGAATTCATTCCGTGCTGGAATACAAAACCCCGGATGAAGTCTATGGGAAGGGTTGCATTAGGCAATCAAGAGTCTACATTGATACAGAGTCTTTACAACTGATCTTTTAAGAAAAGTGGTACAAGCTAGTGGCTAAGCTCAATATCCGGTTTGAAAATCGTCCTCTGAAGCATCATATTTATAGGATAATTAAAATAATATGGGGACCGTATGTTTAAAAACCTGGTAAGTATCTTCAGTTTGCTGCTGACAGCAGCAATTTTAGTATCCTGCACAACTCCGCCGCCGCTACCGGTTCCGCCGCCAATCAAACCGTCGCCGCCCAAATCGTCAGCGCCTGTTCCCGTAACACAGCCGGCCCCGATGCCGCCCGCGCCTGCCTATAAGCCGCCGGTTACATCATTTACCGATGCCGCCGAAATGGAGGACGCAAACTCGCCGGCGGAGAGGATCGTCATGGCCAGGCGTTCCGTACTGGGCGTTTGTCCGGTAAAGCAGCGTCTCTCCAAAGAACAGATTAATGAATGCATGGACATTCTTTCCGACACGTTGATGATGGAGTACGAACTTTTTATGCGTCCGTTCAGTCCGTTCGAAACAAAACTGATCGTTAAAATGCAGAAACTGGAGCTTCCGATTGTAGTCAGAACCAGACTGGATCTGCTGCGCGGCACACTGAGAAATCAGGCATTGCTGTCGCTGCGCGAAGCGCAACGCCGCGGGATACCTTCTTCAGCCTTCATGCCCGGCGTGGAAGATAAGCTGCTCGGCAGTTTTGACTGCGTCCTTGCTTCGGTTGGAGCGACTGCCGCCAATCCGGGTTTCGGCGATGTGACAATCCGGCTTAAACCGTCTGTCAAAAATATCGGCTGGGCAACTCCATGGAATGGCGTGAATTTCATGGCGGAAACCCGTCAACTGGTCAAAAAACAAAATCCGGCGGATATTTATGCGCAAGCCGACAAAGGACAGGAAATCAAGGTTGGATTCGACGATTTGAATCATCTTGCGCAATATGTCGTGATCGGCAAGGATTGGAACCGTGCGCTGGCCTATCAGGTTATACTGAATTTGAGAAAAATATCCGCTTCAAAACAATCGCCGGAGACGCTTGAAAAAACTTTACTTGAAGCAGCGCCGGATGTCTTCTGGCAGACGCTGGTTTTCGAACATGCCGGATGCAGCCTGGAGGCTAAATTCCCCGGCAGCGTATCCGCGGATTATTTTGAAAGCATTGAAGTCAATGAAAAAGATCTGCCGATAGTCCTGGCCTGGCCGGAAGCAGCTCCGTATAAATCGATAATCCGCGGAATTCCGGCGGAAAGCAAAGACACTGCCGGCGAACAATAATCTGTCTTAAACTAAGGCGGGCTTTGCCCGCAACCCAAAAGACAGGGAATTCAGAAGTCAGAATTCAGGATTCAGAATGGAAACCAGAAATTCAGGAAACAATGGAACAGGATCAAAAACGAAAGGCCGTTTAT
>TBL_comb47_HYPODRAFT_10005432_pt1 | contig 14189 bp, 12 predicted proteins | sample TroBogypolimnion_40_FD_10682 | JGI IMG/M metagenome (IMG submission 10682)
ATATTTTGCATTTCTCTTGGCCCCCTGGTAATACCCATGTCCCCGTTGCTCAATATACCAGCTTGCCAGATCCAGGTATTGCTTTTCAGAGGTGGCATGATATAATTTCACCAATGCCAGTTCTATCTCCTCATGACCTGAAATCCAGTGGCGTCCGGCTAACCGAAAGGTTGAATCAATGTGTTTTACCATCCCGATTCCCACATCCATCAATTTTCTCTTGCCCGTTGTATTAAAATAGGCGATTCCGGCTTCAACCAAATGCCCGGCACAATAGTCTTCGTGCTTATCCATATCAGTCCATCTGTTCTCCAGACCGGTCAGCGTAAAAAACGTATTGATGTACCCATCAGGTTGTTGGGCGGCAGCTATTTTGTCAATCCACTCATCCGCTTTTTTTTCTATGGCGGCATCAGGGTGATTTTTTAAAGAATAGGCTATCGCCTCGAGGGCCTTGTAAACATCCGAGTCATCAAAGAATATCCCTTCATGCTTTCCACTTTTTGCCGCTACTTTTTCAAAATTTCTGATTCGTCCTGTTTTTGTTTCAGTATAGGTGATGCAGGCATCCAAAGTCACCGTGGCAACTTTATCTATTTTGGGTGTCCAAAAATTATCAGTTATGGTTACTTTCGAAAAATTGACCGGGATAATTTCAGCAACCAGTTTTTGAGTTTGAACAAGCAGAGAGGCGCTTAATAGGGTGATAAAACCTAAATAGGAACAATTTTTTTCCATTTATTGAAGTTTATTTATCTGATATTTACCCATTATTTGTGTTGTTCGGCCCAGGCTCTTAACATCTTAATTGCTTTGGCAAGGGTACCGGCCGAACCCTTGAATTGTGCTGAACCATTGGGCTTCCCATCTACATAATACCATTCGTAAAACCCCTTGTTTTTTATGACCAGGTCAATCATAGGACGGATTTCGGCGTACGCCTCCTTTTCAAATCCATTGGCTGTAAGCTGCTGAATCATCCGGGCGCCAAACCAGGTCCAGTCACCGCCATTCTGATAAATATATGGCTTGCCCATTCCACCGTGGAAGAATCCGTCAGGATAAACCGGGAAAAGGGTCAATCCAATAGTTGGGGCGCCTGACAGTCTCACATTTTCAAGCATCTGCTTATTTGATGCTTCGATTTCCACTTTGGTTAACAAACCTGCTTCAATTGCAATAGCCGTACCACCATGATAATAAACCTTAGACTCATCAAACCCTGCTGGGATTGGTGATTTATCAAGATAAATATGGGGTATGAATTTTTGTTTTCCAACATCCCAAAGATGAGTGCGTACATTGCTTGCAATACTTGTTCGTATCGATTTCCATTTATCTGCCTGGGAAGCATCTTTTGTCATTTGGGTCAGATAATCCAGGGCAATGATAAACATTGCATTGTCATAAACATCAATTGCAGGTGTTGTGGTTGAATCGATGTCCACAACATTATCTGTATTGGGCTGGACATCACCCCAGTCGGCGGTCATAGCGCCCCAAAGTAAACCGTATTTCTCGCTGTATCGTTCCTTCATCAGGTAATCAACCATGAGTCCCATGCGTTCCAAAACAGTTTTACCGGCGATATTTTCTGAGAGAATGGAGCTATCTCCGGTTAGATGGACGTATTTTCCAACAATCTGAATGAGTGAAGTCTCCTGGTCTGTTTCAACTGTATTTTTAAAGCCGACATGAGCTGTGTCGGCCGGTGATCTGTATTGGTTGGGATCACCCCAGTTAAAATCCTTATTCAGGACATAGCCGTCTATCATTTCGTTATTGGGTTGCTGAAGGGCGAAAAAAACCAGGATAGCTCCCCGGATATCTTTTGGATTTACCGTTTCCAAAGCTATTTCCACAAAGGTGTTCATATCCCTTGCCCATACCTGCGAGTAACCGCTTCCGGCATTAAATCCCTTTTTCAGAATGCTCCGGGCCATCGTATCCACGGTAATTAAGGAGGAATCACCCAGAATTTTGATTGCCAATACTTTTTGCGGATTAGGATTTTGAGTACAACCGATTCCCAGGAAGAGTAAGAGAGTGATAAGAATCAGATCTTTCATAGTATTTATTGGTTTTAACAGTCAATCAGGGGTTTTGAATTTTGCAAACCTCTGGGTAGTACTATGCAATTATACTAATTATTTAAATGCATTATATCAGGGAATTAAAATATAAGTTAAATGATTAAAATAATATTATATTTCAATTATTGAGGGTATTCATATGAACAAAAAAATGCCACCAAAACACCAGGTCACCAAAAAATGCACCAAAATGTCATTATAATTTCTTTTGGTGTCCGTCGGCAGACGGATTGGTGTTTTAGTGCTTTGGTGGCAAAAATTAGTCTTTAAAATAGTTGCAGTTAATTACAATGTCCAGCCATTCCTGTACTCATAATGAAGGAATTTATCGGCCTCAGGTAGATTGGGGAAACTGAATTTCTCAGGATCCCAGTTTAGAACCTGGGTACTCATTTTTTCCTTGAGTTCCTTACGCAGAGCGATATTTCCCATAAGGACAGTTTCGGTTAATGGTCCTGCCCAGTCGAAGTTGGATCCGGCAGGAGCACCACCCTTGGCGGCATTAATCCACTCCTCTTCATGACCAGGGGATGAGGGGAGGTATGGTTTGGGAACGTTGTATGAATCGCGTAACGATTTTGGCAGAATTTTATCATCAAGAATTTTCCCTTTATCGCCAATATAAAGTGTTCCGCCGGAGCCCATCTGCATCCCTTCGTCCAGTTCGGGAATCCGCATCGGGCGCAACCCCCCGTCATACCAGGTAAGGGTAACAGGCACCATATTTTCACGTGCAGGAAACTCATATTTAATCATTGAACCCGATGGGTAGGATTCCTGGTTCACCAGTGTTGAGACAGCCTGAATACTGGTTGGATATTTCAGCTTGAGTGCACGGAATATCGGATCCAGGGAATGGCAACCAATATCACCCAGCGATCCTGTTCCAAAGTCCCACCATCCTCTCCAGCTAAATGGATGATAAGCAGGGTTGTATGGGCGCATCGGTGCAGGTCCGATAAAAAGATCCCAGTCAACTTCAGCAGGTACCGGTGGTGTATCAACCGGGCGGGCAACACCCTGGGGCCAGTAAGTATCTGTAAATCCCCGGTTGGGGCGATCTGTCCATACGTGTACCTCATGGATTTGTCCAATGACGCCATCCCAGATCATCTCTCTTAGGCGACGTGTTGGTTCCCCCGCCTGCCCCTGATTACCCATCTGCGTGGCAACTTTATGTTCCCTTGCTGCCTGGGTCAGTACTCTTGCCTCATGAACTGTGTGGGTAAGCGGTTTTTGAGTAAAGGTATGTTTGCCGCGTTTGATCGCTTCAAGGCTGATTATCGCGTGGGTATGATCGGGAGTGGCTATGATCACAGCATCTATGTCTTTTTGATTATCAAGCATGAGCCTGTAGTCCTTGTACTGCTTCGCCTTCGGATAAAGGGCAAAAACTTTCTGCGTTGCCTCCCTCCAGTCGATATCGCACAGAGCAACAATATTTTCTGTCTTTGCAACCCGGGAGATATTCCCCTTTCCCATCCCGGCAATGCCGATTCCGGCAACATTTAGTTTGTCACTGGGGGCAATGTGGCCCAATCCTGAAACTGCATGAGCCGGAACAATCAAAAATCCGGCCGAAGCCAAAGTGGAATTACCTATGAATCCTCTGCGGCTCATCGGTGTAGAAACGCTGTTTTTCATAAACGTAATAATTAAGGTGAGAAGTATTGTTGGTGATCAGTACTACAAATATATAAAAATGGCAGATCCTTTTCAATTCTATTTCAAATTATAATAAATTCAGATTTTAATTTATTACCGTAAAATTAAAATAATTATTTAAATTTGCGGGGATAAATATTTAGCAATGTATATCAAAAGAATTGCAGAAGATAAAATATTATCCTTATTAAACTACTTTCCTGCAGTGGCTGTACTTGGACCCAGACAGGTTGGAAAAACTACATTGGTCAAAGAAATCTCTAAACGGGTAGTTAGCGAAACTATTTACCTCGATCTTGAAAATCCTGCTGACTTAGGCGCTCTGAACCATCCGGTTGAATATCTTAATTCGGTATCCCACAAAACCGTCATAATTGATGAAATACAACGAAGACCTGATCTTTTCCCTGTTCTGCGCAGTGTTATTGACCAAAACAGAGTTAATGGGAGGTTTATTTTGCTTGGATCGGCAACTCCTGAATTGTTGTTTTTAAGTAATGAGACACTAGCCGGAAGGATTGTGTACATTGAACTAACTCCATTTGCACATTTGGAAATTCAGCATATAGCCAACTTTAGGGAACATTGGCTTAAAGGAGGATTTCCGGAGCCATTTAAACTCGATAAGTATGAAATTCGTAAAATCTGGTTTAAGTCGTTTTTATCTGCCTATTTTGAACGGGATCTTCGGTTGCTGGGGTTAGGCACTTCTCCAGCAAACCTTCAGCGCTTGTTTCAGATGATTGCCTTTCAGCAAGGGGGCTTACTTAATGTCAGCAGTTTAGCCAATTCATTGGGTGTTTCAGTCCCTATAGCAGCAAATGCAATCTCGTTTTTTGAACGATCATTTATTGTCAGACTTTTGCAACCCTGGCATTCCAACATTGGGAAACGGTTGGTAAAAAAACCTAAAATTTATATCAGGGATTCAGGAATTGTAAATTATTTGCTGGATCTTTCAAGTTATGAGACTTTACTTCGGCATCCCACGTTAGGGAGTCTTTGGGAAGGTTACGTGGTTGAAGATTTGATTAATACTCTCGGCGATGAATATCAATACTATTTTTACAGGACCGCAGATGGCGCTGAATGTGATCTTGTAATTTATTTAAAAAACAGATGTATTGCGGCTGTTGATGCAAAATTTTCTCCCCAACCCCATCGCACAAAATCAATGAGAATCACAATCCAGGACTTAAAGCCACTTCGCGCATTTTATGCTGTTCCTGATTGTCAGACACCTTATTCATTATCTGAAAATCAATTTGTTGCCACTCCGTGGCAGATTGCTGAAATCATAAAGTCAATGTAACAATTTTAGACTTAGCTTCGCATATTTCAATCAGGTGAGATTTTTATTTAAGTCAACCTGTAATTTACCCGGGTTTAATCCCCCAACGTCTTCATTTTAAAGATCTCCTGTGTTGCCGGAACATGTTCCCTGATCATGATTTCCTCCATCTGTTTTACAATTTCGGGATATTTTGCTGATATATCGTTCAATTCCTGTAGATCGGTTTCGAGGTTAAATAACTGCACATGGAGGTTTCCCTTTTTTATATTCTGCCTGATCCCTTTCCACTTACCAAGCCGAACAGCCTGCTGACCGTCTGTTTCGGGAAATTCCCAGTAGAGGTATTCATGTGATTTTTGTTGCTTTCCCAGAAGTTCGGGCAAGAAACTGATGCCGTCTGTATAATCCGGAATTATGATTCCTGTTAATTCACAAAGGGTAGGCAACACATCCCAGAATGCAGAAATATGGTTACTGACTGTTCCCTTTCTGATCTTTCCGGGCCAGCTGGCAATCATCGGCACCCTGATCCCCCCTTCGTGTGTAAATCCTTTTCCCCAGCCGAATTCATTTTTGAATGGACCGGCGCTTTTGAACCAGGGGGAATCGGCCCCGCCGGTATAGGTAGGTCCGTTATCGGAGGTAAAGATAATCAGGGTGTTTTCATACAGTCCAAGCACTTTGAGTTGTTTAACCAATAATCCCACCTGTTCATCGAGGTACGATATCATTGCAGCATATCCGGCATGCGGGTACCGGTGAGGAAAATAACCCTTATCACCTACATATGGTTTCTCATCCCCGAATTTTTTCACGTAATAATCAACCCAGCGTTGCGGCGCCTGAATCGGCACATGGGGGATTGTTGTAGCCCAATACATAAAAAAAGGATGACTTTTGTTTTGATTCACAAATTCAGTCATTTCCTGAAACATCGGATCACAGGCATATTCCTTTAAAGTAAATTTAGAATAACTTTTAGGGTCAAAAGGATCAGCCCCTTTATCGAGTGGTGTGTCGGGAGCAATAGTATCGTTATTCAAATATACTCTGCGGTCATTTCGGTATAAATGAACGGGGTAATAGGTATGGGCCTGTCGTTGACAGTTGTACCCGTAGAAAAAATCGAATCCTTTATGAATCGGGGTACTGTTGGTCTGCGGAGCTCCCAAGCCCCATTTCCCGACAATCCCGTTGGTGTAACCTGCCGTTTTCAGTAGCTCAGGAAAAGTGATCTCATTCTCCGGAAGGGGACGCTGCCCCTCCAGTGTAGAGTCGGCCAGCATTGCCCGGTAGTCCCGGACTTTCCCCCGTTCGGCCCATTCATCGTTTCCGCGGATATAAGCATGTCCGGTATGTTTTCCTGTAAGGAGCGAACAACGGGAAGGGGCGCATACCGCAGCGCCCGAATAGTGTTGTATAAACCGCATCCCCGTAACCGCAAGGTTATCGATGTTGGGTGTCTCAATCAGTTTCTGACCATAACAACCCAGATCGCCGTATCCAAGGTCGTCTGCCAGAATATAGATGATATTTGGCTGAGAGATTCTATGCTGAATCGTTTTTTGACCATGACCGCTTTGCGAGGTAAATACGGCGATGCAAAGTGCCGGGAATAAGAGAGTTTTATTCATGTCCCTGGATTTAGAGGATAAAAGTAGACAATTAAAAATATTTTTGCATTCCCTTTGGTAGAAAAGGATAGAATGTTTACTTTTGCACTCCAATTGTTCGGGTTGGCTCTAAAAGAGGAGACGTCGGTTTCCCGCCTGCCGGACCAAAATAAAATAAATTGTAAGAATGTACGCAATTGTAGAAATCGCCGGACAACAGTTTAAGGTTGAAAAAGAAAGAAAGGTTTATGTTCACCGTCTTCCTCAGGATGAAGGTGCAGATGTAACGTTTGAAAAAGTTTTATTGGTTGACAATGAGGGTGTTATCAGTATTGGTGCCCCGGTAGTTGAAGGTGCAAAAGTTACTGCAACAGTGCTTAAGCATCTTAAAGGTGACAAAGTGATCGTCTTCAAGAAGAAACGCCGGAAGGGTTACAAGAAGAAAAACGGTCATCGTCAATACCTGACTCAGATTCAAATTACAGAAGTTTTAGCGTAAATTTTAAAAAAGATTATCCATGGCACATAAAAAAGGAGCCGGTAGTTCGAAGAACGGCCGCGAATCTCAAAGCAAACGCCTCGGCGTAAAAATTTATGGTGGACAAGCTGCTGTTGCTGGTAATATCCTTATTCGTCAGCGCGGAACAGCCCATCATCCAGGTGCAAATGTTGGTATTGGCAGAGACCATACCCTCTTTGCATTGATTGACGGAACAGTGGAATTCCAGAAGAAAAGAAATGATAAATCATACGTTTCTGTTCTTCCATTCACTTCTGTAGAGTAAATCCGGATTTAAGAATACGGGTATGATCTCCTGTTTTATTGCTGCGGTAATGAAACAGGAGATTTTTTATTTGTATTTTTGAACCTATAGAAACAACAGAAACATAAAGAGATGTTAAATTTAAAATTCATACAGGACAATCCTGAATTGGTTATTGAGAAACTTGCGGTAAAGCGGTTCGATGCCCGGACAATTGTCGAAAAAGTCATTGAGCTTTACAAGCGGCGTAATGAGGTCCAGAATGAGGCTGAAACCCAGAAAGCTGAAATGAACAAGATCTCAAAAGAGATTGGAATTCTGATCAAAGAGGGGAAGAGTAGTGAAGTCAACCAGGCGAAAGAGCAAACAGTGCGGATCAAAGAGCAGATCAGGAGTTTAGAAGGAGAATTCGGTCTGATTGACGAAGAGCTCGCCCAGCTCCAGGTATTGCTTCCCAACCTGCCATCGCCCTTGGTTCCGGCAGGGAAAGGGGCGGAAGATAATGAAATTGTTGCCACTGGTGGTCAAATGCCCAATTTGCCCGAAGGAGCCAGGCCTCATTGGGAGTTGGCATCACAATATAACCTGATTGATTTTGAACTTGGGGTAAAAATAACCGGTGCCGGATTCCCGGTTTATAAAGGTTTTGGAGCCAGAATCCAGCGCGCGCTGATTAACTTCTTTCTGGATCAGGCCCGTGAACACGGATATCTTGAAGTTCAACCTCCCTATTTGGTTAACGAAGCTTCCGGATTTGGGACCGGACAGCTTCCCGACAAGGAGGGACAAATGTATCACGATGCCACAGATAATCTGTTTCTGATTCCAACTGCAGAGGTTCCTGTAACCAATATATTCCGTGATGTGATCGTGGAGGAGAAAGAGCTGCCCATTAAAACGACTGCATATTCGGCATGTTTTCGTCGCGAAGCGGGCTCTTACGGTAAAGATGTACGTGGATTAAACCGACTGCATCAATTCGACAAAGTAGAGATCGTTCAGGTTGCTCACCCGGATAAATCATACGAATCGTTAAACGATATGGTTGCCTATGTCCGGACACTTGTCGAAAAGCTTGGTTTGCCTTACCGGATTTTACGTCTTTGCGGCGGTGATATGAGTTTTACTTCTGCGCTCACCTATGACTTTGAGGTGTGGTCCGCTGCTCAGGAACGTTGGTTGGAGGTATCGTCGGTCTCCAATTTTGAGTCGTTCCAGGCAACGCGCCTCAAACTTCGATTTCGTGAGGAGGGGCGAGCTAAACCTGCAATCGCCCATACGCTCAACGGAAGCGCGCTGGCATTGCCTAGAATTGTTGCCGCAATTTTTGAGAATTATCAAACACCTGATGGAATCGTTATCCCCAAAGTTTTGGTTCCTTATATGGGCGGTTGTGAAATCATCCGATAGTCTCAAAGATTGAAACAAAATAATTTTCTACAAAGTTGAAAATTTACGCTATGGGTTGGTTTTTTAAGAAACCAGCTCTTTTTTTAACATTTGTTAATTATTTAATATGGGATTTATAGAATCTAATAGCCAAATTGATAATTGTTTAGAAATTTTCAAGAGTGCATTATACTGAAATACATGACTTAGTTCATTTCATTTTTAGGATAATTTTTCAAATTGGTGATTACATTTGCCCCTGTTTTCTTTAAAAAATTGATAATATAATTAGGTTACTCTTTATGGATAAACAACATAGCGGCATTGCAAAAGTCTCTTTTGCCGGTTTAGTAATCACTTTAGGTATTGTGTTTGGTGATCTTGGAACGAGTCCACTCTACACCATGAATGCAATCATCAATGCCTCAACAGTTTATAGTAAAGAGTTGATTTTTGGAGCTTTATCCTGTATATTCTGGACCCTTACTCTTCAAACGACGGTCAAGTATGTGATTATTACCCTGCGGGCGGATAACCATGGTGAAGGGGGAATATTTGCACTTTTTGCGCTAATCAGACGAAAAAATAACTGGATTGCTGTCCTCACGATGATCGGGGGTAGTGCGCTATTGGCTGATGGAGTAATAACCCCTTCAATTACTGTTACCTCCGCAGTTGAAGGGTTGAAATTATTTTATCCTCATATTCCTGTTGTACCCATTGTTCTGACTATTCTATCGGTTCTATTCTTCTTCCAGCAATTTGGTACTGGGTTTATGGGTAAAGCATTCGGTCCGGTAATGTTTATCTGGTTCTCTATGTTGGCTGTTTTGGGGCTAAGTTTCCTGGTGAAAGATCCCGGTGTTTTGGCCGCTATGAATCCAATTTATGCTGCCCGGTTTATTGCTGATTATCCCAATGCACTCGTACTCCTGGGGGCCGTATTTCTGGCAACCACAGGTGCCGAAGCTTTATATTCCGACCTTGGACATTGCGGTATCCAGAATATTCGCATTTCATGGATATTTGTAAAGATCTCGTTGTTAATTAATTATTTTGGGCAGGGTGCATATCTCCTTAATCACATGGATCATATGAATAGTGCCAATCCTTTTTTTGCAATAATGCCCCAATGGTTTCTTTTAACTGGAGTAGTCATTGCAACAGCAGCTTCCATTATCGCAAGTCAGGCTTTAATCAGTGGATCCTATACGCTTATTAGTGAGGCTGTTTCCTTGAATATCTGGCCAAAAATCAGGATTAATTATCCTACAGACATCAAAGGACAGGTTTATATCCCCTTTGTAAACTGGTTTCTTTGGATAGCATGTACCTTTGTGGTGATCTATTTTGGGGAATCCTCAAAAATGGAGGCCGCCTACGGACTTTCTATTACTATAACCATGATCATGACAACTTCGCTGTTATCGTATCATTTAAGGAATCGGAAAGTCCCACTTGTTTATATTATCATTTTGCTGTTCGTCTTCTTATCGATTGAAGGGACCTTCCTGTGGGCAAATCTGCACAAGTTTGTGAATGGTGGATGGTTAACCATTGCCCTTGCCATGGTCTTCTTTATTGTGATGTATGGCTGGTATTTCGGAAGGAAAATAAAAAACAAATACATCAGTTTTGTTAATGTGAATAAGGATCCGGGTATTTTCAGGGAGCTGAGCGCTGATACCTCTGTTCCTAAAATTGCCACAAATCTGATTTATATCACAAAAGCAAACCGGCGTGATCAGATTGAATCAAAAATCATGTATTCAATCTTCAATAAACAGCCTAAAAGGGCCAGTACCTATTGGTTTCTCCATATCGATAACCTCGAAACTCCCAATACTTTTGAATATGTCGTCCATCACATGATTCCCGGTGTCCTGATTAAAGTTGATTTCAGACTTGGATTTAAGATTGAACGTAAAATCAACCTGTATTTCAGAGAGGTAATCGAAGATTTGGTTAAAAGTAACGAAATTAGCATGGTGAGTCAGTATGAATCGTTGAAGACTCACAACATACCTGCGGACTGTCTTTATGTAAATCTGGACAGAATCCTGATCAGCGATTATAAATTGCCTTTGAAACAAAGCTTTATAATGGGACTTCATAACTTCATCCGGAAGATCAGTATTAATGATGTGAAGGCGCTCGGGCTGGATTCTTCCAACGTCATCGAAGAAAAAGTGCCAATTGTTATTGAGCAGCAGCTTAAAAAGAGAATAATGCGGGTAAATCTTCCCTGATCTGCCTTTGCTAAATAGTTGGGCCGGTATCCGGATCCGTCTCTGTTTTTATTATAGCCTTGCATCTTCGTAATTTACAAACCGGAGGTTCAAGGCTTTTCTATTGCACTAAAATACAAATTATTATAAAACATTTTAGGAATCTCATTGTTTTAGTAATGTTAATAGTTTGTATTTTTATCAAAGATGTGATGGATTCTGAGGGTCTATATGTGGAGGTTTCATTTAACGTAAGTAAGTTGTTTACTCCGACTTACAGCACTTCCTTTTCCATCGCCGCAAGCTTTTTGGACAAGGGGATGCAGAAGGCCATTTATAGCATTTATGCCTTTATCCGGTCTGCTTATGAGATTGTTTATACCTTGCCGGAGTATGACAGGGTAATGACTTCCAGAATCAGGTTGTCTGAATCCCATAAAATGGCTTTGCTGGCTAAGGCTTCAATAGTCCATAAAATGAAAATGGTTTAAACAGATTCTTATGTTTGTATACCTGGCCCTTGAAATATGTGCGATCCTGATACCTTTAATTTACAGCTACGATCGTAAACTTCAATTTTACCTTAAAATAAAAGCTGTAGCATTTTCACTGCTCTTCGTCGGTTCTTTTTACGTTGCAGGGGATATTATTTTTACAAAATTTGGGATATGGGGATTTAATCCTAAGTATCACAGTGGTATACTGCTGATGAATTTGCCACTGGAAGAATGGCTCTTCTTTCTGGTGATTCCCTATGCCAGTCTATTCCTGCACGATACCCTGATTTACCTGTTCCCCCAACTAAAACTTAGCAACAGACAGACAAATATAGTATCTGCAATTCTTATTGTTGGCCTCGGAATTCTGGTTATTACAAATTTACATAAGGCCTATACGGCGGTTTACCTGACAGTTTCAGAATTTGCTATTTTGCTCACCATATTCAGTTCCCCTCATATTCTGAACCGGTTTTATCTTACTTTTATAGGAATACTTATCCCGTTTTTTTTGGTGAACTCGGTGCTTACCGGAAGCTTTATCGATGAACCGGTAGTTTGGTACAACAATTTGGAAAATCTCGGAATCCGGATTTTTACGGTTCCGGTAGAGGATATTGGTTATGCATTTAGTTTAATATTATTTAATTTGTTTATAATTAATAAGTTAACTGCCTTCTTTGAAAAGAAATCGGTGAACCGCCATTCGAAATGAAAATAGAATTAGCCTCGAAATTTTTGTACCGGTATCAGTTCCAAACGATACTCATTGTCAATCTATTTTATCTTGTCGGAGTTCTTGGCATAGAACTCCCGGCAACCCACTCTTTTTTTATGGCACTGATTCCTTTTGCCCTTTTGCTTAATTCTATTGTCATTCTTCTGTCTCATAATTTCGAAAGAGGCAAAAAAGAGCTAACTGTTTTATTGCTGATTTTCCTGATTGGCTATCTTGTTGAAATTATTGGTGTTAATACCCACCAAATATTTGGCAATTACAGTTACGGCAACGGTTTAGGGATTAAGTTCTTTGGTACCCCGCCATTGATTGGAATAAATTGGGTGATGCTTGTCTATTGCAGTGCCTCAATATCTGCGTACACCGGATGGCCAAAGGTTATCCAGATCTTCCTGGCCTCCTTTTTAATGATCATTTATGACTCTGTTCTTGAGCATGTTGCTCCATTTCTGGATATGTGGAAGTGGGAGGGAAATACCATTCCGGTTCAAAATTATTTGGCATGGTTCACCGTTGCAATTGGCTTTCAGGTATTGCTGAAATGGACCGGGGTTAGAACGAACAACAAGGTAGCATCTGCCATCTTTATTTGCCAGTTCTTATTCTTTGTTGTTATCCTGATCTTTTTAAAATTAATCTCATGATACTAAAGGCCAGGCACCACTTTTTCTTCTACCCGTTTTTCAGGTTTTATGCGGGTTGGATTATCCATCGAGATTTTGGACGCGTGGAACTTTCCGGGGAATTCAGGGATCGTAAACTTCCGCTCCTCCTGTTGGCAAACCATTTCAGCTGGTGGGATGGATTTTTTGCGATGTATTTGAATGTGAATGTCTTAAAGCGAAAATTCCACTTTATGATGTTGGAAGAGCAACTTAAGAGGTATTTCTTCTTTAATAAAACCGGGGGATTTTCAATCCGAAAAAATTCCAGGAATATTGTGGAATCAATGAATTACACTTCTGAGTTGCTTCATGATCAGCGAAATATGGTCCTTCTCTTTCCTCAGGGGAGGATTGAGTCACTTTATAAGGATTCGATCCGGTTTGAATCGGGGATCGGGCATATCACCGGAAAAGTTGGGGATTCGGTTCAAATTCTGTTTATGGTAAATCTGATTGATTATTTTTCCTGCCGTAAACCTGGTCTATATATTTATATATCAGAATATGACGGTTGTAAATACGATAAAGATTCGATTCAGGAAGCCTACAACCATTTTTTCAGAGAGTGCATTTCGGCCAATATGTTAAAATCAAACCACTAATGTTTGCACTCGCACTAATTGTCGTTTTTTTCACGGTACTCCAGTTGGTTGTTGCCGCAGCAAATCTTTTTTTTAAGCCTGATTTGAACATTAACCATCATAACCCTGATTATTTGGTTTCTGTCCTAATCCCGGCCCGGAATGAAGAAAAAAACATCGGCGTTATTCTGAATGATCTGAGCCTGCAACCTTATAATAATCTCGAGATTATCGTATTCGACGATCAGTCTGAAGACAGCACGGCACTGGTTGTTGCGGAAATAGCAAAAAAAGATTCCCGAATTCAGTTAGTAAGATCGGGTAATTTACCGGCAGGATGGCTGGGAAAGAACTTTGCCTGCAACTCTCTGGCTAACCAGGCAAAAGGTAAATATTTTCTTTTTTTGGATGCCGATGTGAGGATTCAGGGAGATATTATTCGTCGGGCAACGGGTTATGCTGAAAAGCACACACTTGGACTGCTTTCTTTCTTTCCCCGGCAAATAATGGTTAGTTTTGGTGAGAATATTACGATTCCGGTTATGAATTTTATCTTGCTGACACTTCTGCCATTGCCTTTGGTCAGGTGGTCCCGCTTCGCATCAGTGGCAGCTGCGAACGGGCAGTTCATGTTATTTAATGCTCAGATATACAAAGATCT
>TBL_comb47_HYPODRAFT_10005435_pt1 | contig 14186 bp, 21 predicted proteins | sample TroBogypolimnion_40_FD_10682 | JGI IMG/M metagenome (IMG submission 10682)
ATATGGGAGGGCGTCGGCAAATGGTCAGAATGCTCAGTAACTTATGACGACGGCGAAGCAACCGACTGGCAACCTCTACCGGAACCTCCGACTCGTAACCATACAGCAAAAGGATAATGAAAATGACTAAACTTTTTCTTGAAGTAGACGAAACCACTCTTGATAATTTTGTGAAAGCTCGTCTTCTTGAAGGTATGCGATCTCTTGAAGATAGTATTTGTGATTTGGAATACCTCCAACATCATGAACAATTTAAGAAGCATCAACAAGAAGACCTTGATAATGATCGGCGTTATCTACAAGCGCATATGGTTCTTCGAGAATATTACGGGTTCTAAAACTTTTTAGTTGATATTTGCTGCAGCTATGGTATAATGTCATTGACAACAAAGGAATTAACAATGGTTGATGAGCAGCAGTTCCTAAATATGATTTATCAGCATAAGGGTGAAACTATTAAGGTGCTCACTGAAATGTAGGAACGTTGGAAACAGTTACCTGAAGAAGATACTGAAGCTGCATTTCAAAGAATTGATGGAGCTAGAAGAGTATGACGATGCTCTTAGTACTATCATTCGAATGCATACTAAACGAGCACCTGTAGCTTAATGGTAGAGCGGAATTCTCATAAAATTCGGGTCGTTGGTTCGATTCCAACCGGGTGCACCATAAATTAAAGCCCACTTAGCCCAAAGGCAGAGGCATGAGTCTTAAAAACTTTTCAGTATGGGTTCGANTCCCATAGTGGGTACCAATTATGAATTATGATGACATNGAGNCGGATAAGTTTAACAATAAATTTTGGGAATGGTTNGATGATTTACCTATTGACAACCGCAAGAAATTTATGTATTATCCACTAGATATGGCNAAGNTCTATTTCTTCAACAAAGAATGGCGGTNTATTAAAGATGACAGAAACTAAGTTCTGTAAAGACTGCAAGTTCTTAGAGTCTCAGAAGCAGCAACTTTATGATAATGCGTTCAATAAATGCTATCATCCTTCTGCTATCATTGAACCCGATGACACAGCGAAAACTATCTATTTGGTAAATGGTATACGTCCGCGAGAAAAGTATTATTATGCTGCAATAAATCGTGGTGTTAGTGGAGGATGTGGTAAAGACGCAACATTCTTTGAACCCAAGGAAGCCGCATCTGAAAAAAACAAACCAAAATTCTTCGAAAACTTTTTTAGGATTAAAGGATTTTTATAATGAATAAGACAAAGTTTATGACTGTTGTTTTTGCTGTTGCTACTGTTATTATGGCTCTCTTGTGTGTTGACGCATATCTTGCAGCGCCCCAACCAAACAATCTTCTTGTTATTATGTGGCGCTGCTTTGAAGTCATTGGTATGATTGCTTATACCGTGTCTGCTATTATTGCTGCTATCGCTTTCTTGACCGGTATGTTCGAGAGTCTTCCGGATTAAAAAAGTTCAAGATCAACTAAAAAACAGTTGACACGTTACAGAAAACGTAGCAACAAAACTGGAACGGTTGAGAGCTATTGAGCACTAGAATGTAGAGGTCTTCCGGAAAGCCTCCGCGCTGGGCGCGCTTACGCAAAGTCCGCCGAACTGACCGCAGCCCGCGACAGGATCGCGGAGTTGGAAGCTGTGTTGACTTATTACGGAGATCAATTTTGTGAGGGTCTTTGTCGTGAGTATGGCCCGAACTTCGATGAAGACACATGCAGTGGGTGTAAAGCTCGTGCGGCCTTAGCCAAGAGGGCAAAATGACCAAATTAGTAACCGTGCGACGAGATGAATTGCGGCAGTTGAAATCCTTGTTCGCTACCAAACTGTAATAGCAAGGCCCCAGCACACAATGCTAACTGTCTTGCAGAGAGAAGCCAATGCAATGTAGTCCGTGGTAATTTGTAATTTGACTATAATAACTGTGTATTTTTCTTGAGGTAACGTATGTTCTCTGCAGACAGCTATAAAATAGGCGACGAACCACGTAGAAATATTTTAATATCCTGCGATCAAGGACTGTTTGTGGTAAACCGATTTGATAACTCACCGGTTGGTGTGGCATCTTGTCTGTTGGATCACGGTACTAACAACACAGTTGAGGCAGATATTACATACAAGCTTTTAAAAGATATTGATAGCCCTGTTGTGCTAGATGTCGGTGCCAACATTGGAACATATACTACGTGGATAGCCCGTTTTATCAAATCTCACAAAGGGGTTGTATATTGTTTTGAACCACAGAGATTGGTCTTTCAATTGCTATGTGGTAATTTGGCTCTTAACAATATCTTCAACGTGTATCCTGTGCAGATAGCATTAGGTAGCAACACTACGCAGATCGAAATCAACGAACCTGATTATGAAAAAACCGGCAACTTTGGAGCCTTTCGACTAGATGGCGTAATGTCAAATCAGTACGCTAGTACCAAGCAACGTCAACGTATTTCTCAAGTAACTTTGGACAAATGGGTACAAGATAACCATATACCAAAAGTAGATTTTATTAAAATCGACACAGATGGCCTCGATCTTGACGTAATACATGGCGGCTTAGATACAATTAAAAAACATATGCCTAGTATGATTGTCGAATACATAAACCTAGGAATCAGCAAAACACCAGAAACAAGCGAACAAGGCAAAAAGAAACTGTCGGATTATTTGACAGGGTTAGGGTATAATTGTTTTGTGAACGGCGATAACCTTCTAGCCACAGTTAGAAAAGAGTTAACATTTTAGTTCTTTTGCCGCGTAAGCCATTGCAATCGCTTTCTGCGCAGTAGTTCCACTTAATAATTTATATCATATGTTTTTTCTAAAATATTTAAATTGCTACCAACTGGGTATCTAATTTAGATATGCGAACTACAGTAGTTATTACGCAAATTATGTGTAGTGTTATACTGTTACCAATGATACTTAAATATGCCTGTTAGTTAAAGAGCTTTTTAACAGTAAGCTCTTAACGGAGAATTCGTGCATGCATAAAATAACAATTGGTATTTTCATACTAGTATCATTTAAATCACTCGCATCCCCGCTGCCAGATTATACCTTCAAAAGTCCCAGCTTTAACGGGCAGGGTTACAGCAGCCATGTTCTCACAATGGAGAACGAAACTTATCAACGACAACAGTCTATAAATCAAGCGTTGTTGGCTGCCAAACAACAAGCCCAAACAAACGCACAAAATACTCCGGTAAATCAGTTCCTGGCCAACCTAGAGTCTCGAATTTATGCACAGATTAGCCAAAATCTTGCCACAGCTATGTTTGCACCCGGTGCTGCCACAAGCGGCAGCATGAATTTTCAGGGCAACACTATTTTTTGGCAAAACACAGGCTCCACAATAAACCTACAGGTAACCGACACACTGGGAAATGTCACCAGTATTGCTGTTCCTCTGGGCCAATTCACATTTGTAACAGGACAATAACATGAAAAAAATCATAGCTCTAACCGTTGCTGTGCTGCTTTCAGGATGTGGTGTCCTGCAAAAATCAGGATTAGTTGATTACAAGCCCGAAGTAGCTGAAAACACTTTGCAAAAAGAGTTTGATGCTATACCAGCACCGCAAGGCCCAAAAATCACTGTAGCAGTTTACAACTTCCGTGACATGACTGGTCAACGCAAGAATGTCCCTAACGTGGCCAGCTTCAGCACCGCAGTTACACAAGGAGCTGAACCCTTTTTGATCAAGGCATTGGCAGAAGTTGGACATGGACAATGGTTTGATGTGGTTGAACGCGTCAATGTAGACAATCTCATTAAAGAACGTACTATTATCAAACAGATGCGCGATGCATATGAAGGGAAAAACGCACAACCTCTTGCTCCCATGCAGTTTGCCGGCATCATCATGGAAGGCGGCATTGTGGGATATGACAACAGCACGGAAAGCGGCGGGGCAGCATATCGTTACTTGGGTGTGGGTCCACAGACACAGTATAGCAAGGACGTGGTCACCATCAGCCTGCGTGCGGTGAGTGTAAGCACAGGCAAGGTATTGTCTGCTGTTACTGTAACCAAAGTAATTTACAGCACAGCAGACAGCGTGGCAGTATTGAAATTCTGGGGCAATGGCACACAAAGTTTTGAAGCAGAAACTGGAGTCACATTAAATGAACCCGGTACGTTAGCCATTAAAGCCGCTGTGGAAGCAGCCGTTGTGGAACTGATTAAAGAAGGCGAAACACACGGTGTATGGCAATACAAAGCACCACTTGCGGGTAAAAATAACAAATAACACGGGGAAACGACATGAATTACGGTAAGAAGCTTTTCAATTGGGCCACTGTTGTAGCCCTTACAATAGCGGTGCCTGTTGCAGCTCTTGCCAGCGACAACAGCATCTACATTCAACAAAGCGGCGACAACGCCACAGTGATCATGCAACAAGATGGTACAGGCAATGCTGTGCGTGGCATCCAGGGATCGGGCACGGACAACACAACACCGGCACTGATCGCCGGCGACAACAATCAAGTTACGGTGAGCCAAGTGGGAACCGGCAACACCCTAAACATGGGGGTGAGCACCACAGTGGCAACTGGCATCGGCGGTGGCAACCGTTTCACATATACAGTGAATGGCAACAACAACACCGGTGTTATCGACAGCAATGCTAATGGTCAAGGCAACAGCAGCAGCAACATTATCAGTGTTATACAAACTGGCAATAACAGTGAGGCTAACATCAATGTGCTAGGCGGTGTTAACTCTGTTACAGCAACCACAAGCGGTGGCAATAACAACACTGTGACCAGCACAGTAAATGGCAGCAGCAACACACAAACTGTCAACATAACTGGGGGTGGTAATAATGCTGTCACAGTGAACCAAGGCGCTGGCGGTTCGGCTGTCAGCATGCCAGCAATGTTCTTCAGCAACAGCAATGGTACAGCAACTATCAATGTAACTGGAGCCAGCAACAGTGCCACAGTTGTTCAAGCAGGCAGTGCAAACAGCACCACACTGTCGTTGGATGGCAGCAGCAACATTGCCAATATTACACAAGCAGCAGCAACTGCCAACACCACAGTAAGTATTGCCAGCACAGGCAACGGTAACCGTTTCACAATTACCAGCAACACTCACTAACGGAACTTTTTTATGAAGATACACACTGTTATCGCAGCTATGTTGTTGGCGGTTGCTTCACCTAGCATGGCTGCGGTAGGAACCATAACCGAACAAAGCGACTCACTATCCACTATTGCCAGGCAGAAACTAACCCTGCCTGGCAAAATAGGGTCAGGTGTAGAAATGCAGGATGTGGTAGACACTACAACAGGCAAAGTCGGTATCACTTTTCGAGACGAAACCCGGGTGGAAGTAAGCGACCACAGTCGCTTGGAGATAGACGAATTTGTTTATGACCCTACTGCGCCCAGCGCAGGTAAGATAGCAGTGAATTTTGCTCAGGGCACAGTGCGCATGACCAGCGGAGCCATAGCTCACAACGATCCCAGTAAAGTTGCAGTTAATACGCCATCTGCAACAGTCACAGTGCGAGGCACCAATTTCACTGCCACAGTAGATGAAACAGGTGCCAGCACCATTATATTGTTGCCGGAATGTCCCAAGTTGTGGGTTGACATAGATAGAGATTGCCGAACAGGACGTATCGAAGTAGGCAACGATGCAGGCAGTGTGTTGCTGAGCCATCCGTTTGAAGCAACAAAAGTGGAGAACCGCAACACTTTTCCCACAAAGCCGGTCATATTGAATCTCAGTGCCGGAGACATCAACAACCTGCTGATTGTAAGTCCTCCCAGCCAACTACGTGACGCATTGGCAGTACGCCACAACAATCAAAACAACACATCGGGCGGAGACCTCAATCAATTGGATATGATGAGCACAGCATTTAGCCAAGTGACCGCATTAATAGCACAACGACAAGCTCGTGATATGGCCCAAACTATGATTGCACAGGTTGCAGTTTCCGGCGAACGGGCCACAGAATTTCAACGACGTTTGCCCGATTACACCGTGCAAAGCCAAGTTGTTCCCATATTGTCGGCAACGGAAGTGGGAGTTTGCCGACCTGATGGCAGCAATAATATTCAGTGCGTATATGTGCCTGTGGAACAAAACACCACAATAATACAAACACAAGGTGCTAACACTGTGGTAAATCGAACAAATCGTGGCGGCAACACTGTTATAACACTGAGGCAGAACTAATGAAAAAACTATTTGCCGAGTTGATATTGGTTGTCTGCATTCTAGTTGTATCAATATCACATGCTGAGAACTTGCCAGCAGGTTATATTGGAGCCGTTCAATGCTGTAACACACCAGGTCAATACAGCACATATACATACAGTTTTACTCCTACACAAAGCGGCAGTGATTTTGTGTTGTTTGCATTTAGACAAGATCCTGCGTATTGGAGTTTTGGCAATGTGCAGGTGAACCTGCTGGGAAACAGCACCAACCTGGTGCTTAATGGCAACATGCAGTATGGCGGCGGCATCAGCGTTAGCACCAACAGCGGTACACAATACATCCAGGCTCCTACCCACTGGGGTGTTGTATATCAAAACGGTACCTACCCTGCTGCGGCAGGAACCTGGAGCGGATCAGGTGGACCGCAAGGTGTGGGGCAATGGTATGACGGCGCCGTGGGCAGTTTTGACGGCATTTATCAGGGAGTTTCAGTTGTAGCAGGGCAAACCTACAATGTAAGCTTTCAAGCACTCAGCACCTATGGAGTAGCCAACACTAGCAGCATACAGATCGGTGTATATGCAGGCGGATGCGCCAACTTGGGGCTCAGTCCTGCCAACTGCACACCCAACAGCTCTGCAGGATTCACCAGCATTGCTACACCAGCACAAACTGGCACAGCAGGCGGCGTTACTGTCACAGGCAACACAACCACAACTGTGCAAAGCACCATTACCGCACCTGGAACGCCAATAGTTACTACCACGTATCCGTTACGCACTGTGAATGCTGTGGTAAATGGTCAAGCTGTGATAGAAACATTTACCGATACACTGACCAGCACTGTTACACCCATAACTACCACAGTTTACAGCACACCAACTACAGTGACTACCTACAGTGATGGCACAAGTGTAACTACAACGGGTATAGCAACTGTTGTTAGCACCAGCACCACCAACAGCTCACCGATTGTGGTGGTTACTCAAGCCACCGTTCCCACAACCATAGTGCCAGCTTACAGCAGCAACATCACCGCCGTAGAGCAGTCTCGCGTAAACGCAGCCAACAACCGCCGGACAGGCATTTCGGGCAACGGTATCTACATACAACAAAGCGGCAACAGCAACACAATTGCCGTGGACCAGGTTGGCACCAACCAACAAGTCAGCGGTAATGGCAGCCAAATGGCTCCCATACAGGGCAATAACAACCAAATCATAGTGAGACAGGGGGACACCATAAACCGCATGGGACAAAGCCTTGTGGAACTCAGTGTGTACGGCGATGCCAACGCACTTAACATCAATCAAAGCCGTGATGTGTCGGGTAACAGTCTGGGCACAGACCAAGGAGGACACTATCAAAGCATCAAAGTAAGCGGCAGCATCAACACAGTGAACACTAGCCAAACCGGTGCTGACCACTATGCCGAAGTAAACATCACAGGCAACAACAACAACCAAAGTTTGGTGCAAACTGGTACATCACAACAGGCATTTACAGTGATATCAGGCAACAGCAACAGCATAGACACTACACAAAGTGGAGCAGGGCATTTCCTCGATATAAGTCTCACAGGCGACGGCAACAGTGCCACTGTAAACCAAAGTGGATCAACCCAGAACCGTGCCACAATCAGTTTAACCAATGCAGGCGGCGCCAGTAGTGTAAACCTTACACAAAATGGTGGCCAAGTCTACAGCATCAGCCAAACTTGTGTTACGTCGGGTGGGTGTGGCACAGTAGTGGTTCGTCAAAGCAATTAAAATTTCTATCTAACAAAGCATGTGCTTGCTAAGCTAACAGTTAACAAGCGATACAATTGTTAGCGATGGTTGATAATCAAAATTTAATTACGCCACATGCATGTGCCGTCTTCGTTTACAAACTTACATGAATTATGGTGAGATCCGTAAACCAGTGTAATTGCAAGAATTGTAACTACTACAAACCCAACTATACTAGTGCATGCCCAGCGTAGCATTAATCCCAAGAAAACTAAAATGCCAATAGCAGCAGCAATAAGTCCGAGATTATGTCGATCGTTATCGTTCAATTTGTATCTCCTTTATACACATGATAATAGCAGTTTATCAAGCGTTGTCAAGAAAATATTGATATCCTTGTGTTCTTTCTATTAGATGGAGACTGTTGAGAACATTAGCACCAACTTACTATATCTTATATAATCTATGTTTTAACCACAAAAAAAGCAGCAATATTGCTGCTTTTTTTTAAAAATATTAGCGACAACGGCGTTGATAAACTGGCCGGCGCCATGCATCATACCCAATCAGTTCGTTCCAGCATGAATACTGTGGCTCAACATATACAGGTACTGGGTCAACCACCTGCGGCTGACTCATGACACTGCCAACTACACCACCAATAATCAATCCACCAACCAGCGGAGCTACCCACCCGCCGCCGCCACCGCGATACGAATCATTGCGATTGTAACGCTGAGCATTTGCAGGCACAGCAGCCAGCAATGCTACCGCAAACAACCCTAAAACAAGCTTTTTCATAGCAATTTATCTCCCTTTTAATAGATATATTTACACATAAATTTTGTTCACTTTATGTTGGCATTTACCCTCAATTCACCCAACACCTGTACGCAACAAATTAAAAACGTATGCATCTTCGTCGACTATTGCCACGTCTGTAGATCTAATACGACGACGGTTCTCGTGATGCCCATTTGTCCAAATAATCGTTACATTCACACGACTAGTAGACAGCACACGACCTACTTGCATGTGTTTGCGGTTGCGATGAAAAAAAGCAACAGGTTGGCCTACTGTTAGCTCACGACCAAGTACATCGTGCAAAGTGCGTTGGTTGTTTGTAGACATATACAAAATTCCGTGTTTGATGCGTGTTTATGATACAAATTCTTTAAGTTTGCCAAACCACCCAGTAAGTTTAGACTGTTGCTGTGTCGACTTGTATCGGTCTTGTTGAATTATATAGTCGCGTAAATTTCCCAGAGCAATTATGTATTTTTCAACATTGAGCGGATTGCCACAGATTTCAATACGCATTTTTAGTAGCGCATCTACATTTTCTATAGTTCGCGGAAATACGGAAACTTGCAATTTACAGGCGTGATCTAACATATCCGATGCAACATAATTATACCATTCATGCCGAAACGTAAAAAGTACACTTTGGGTGTATTTGTTGCTGTTACGATATGTATTCCCTTCTTTAACAGGAACATCAAGCAATGTGTCCAGTCCGCTGCGAGCAACTAGTCGTCTAGCGGCCGCCGTAGCAGCCGCAACTTCACCTGCGGTAGTTTCTGGTCGAAGGGCTAATGTTAAGATACTGCGTAGTTTACTGTCCATCATTACTGCCCACCCAACTTTGTTGTATTGATACCAAATTCCTGTTCTAACAACAAAATTTGTTGATCAATAAAATACGCAATTGTCGGCGCAGTTTCTGGTAACCTGCTGAGTCCTGTACCTAATCCGTCTGTGGGAATAACCACTGTGTAACCATCATGCAAGACTTCTGTTAAATGAGTAAACGCACCTGTCAATGTCCAACTAACAACACTATCAGTTGTAAAATCTGCATCCTTAAAAAACGCCCACAAGTCATTGCTGGGGTACCACTTGGTAGGGATGCCAAACGCATTAGGTTCTCCACGCATAGCCGATGCTTGGCCACCACGGCCTGTGCGAACCATATTATCGCCAAAAACATAAAGGCTATTTCGATTGGCTTTGAGATCAGCTCGGGTAATCCATTGTTGACGAAGAATTGGCACTGTTGGCTCCTTCAGCTTGTCTGTAATGAATAGCACAGTTAAACAACTGTGTCAACTGATTATCGGTCGTAAACCAGACCTTTTTTGCCTAGAGCAGTGTTGATACCGGTTTTAAAACCATCATTGCTCATTTTCACATTCCACAGTATCTGTACCAAATTCTTCACTCTTGCAGCACTATTGACCTGTTGTCTTAGATCAGCACGACGATGCGGGTTGTTGGTTACATTGGCATGTATTATATCTAATGCAGCTGACTTTGCCTTGGCAAGGTCTGCCATTGCACCAATGGCTTCAATTTGTTCTGGTTCAATGGTTTCCATTAGTATTCCGGCAAGTTGGCAAATACGTCTGATAGCTTCTAATAACTCTTCCTGACAAGGATCTTCAATTTGCAATTGACTAAATCCGTTCAAATGCTCGAGATAGGGGGCGACAAACTGGTAATCGTCACAATTTCTATCAACCAATTCATCATCACGACACTGGTGTGTTAGCCAATCCTCTATCTCACGTAATTTCATTTTTATATACCCTGATAAATTCGAAGTATTTATTAAATAGACAGCCTTGAACCGTGCAAACTAACACACGACGATAACCAAGCTTAACCGCAACAGTCTTTCGTTGCAGCAAAATTGCACGATTCTTGACTATTTTCTTGAAAAAGTATGAAAACTCTAGGAGATCTAGGCCAATTGCGAGTTTATACAAATGTCAATTCGGTTTCATTAATATCAATCACAACTGGCGTCCATTCAGTATTTTCTGAAGGGTAACCTCTAGCATTACAAATATATTCTTGCCCATTAATTGTGTTTGCGCCACGGTGGTGAGTGTGACCATAAATCCACAGTTTGATTTTTTCATCATGAATCGATTCCATAGCAGTATTAGCAAAACTGCCATGCAACGCAGTCCATGCAATATCGTGCGGCTTCTGCCAACATAACTCTCGCCGAGGCAAATGATGTGTAACAACAACCATAGGACCCGGCAGTCGATTTACCAATGACTGTAGGGCCTGCACGTCTGCTGCTCCGGCTATTGCCGGCTGTGTATGATCCGGCTTGTTGTAGCCTTGCCAGGGTATCACAGTGTCGCGCATACTGTGATACCAAGCATCAATTTGACTGTTTGTGCTCAAAGGAGTTCCGGCTACATAGTTATGCCAGCCTGTTGCTCCGACAAAGGTAATGCCTTGTATTGTTACACTGCTGCGATGCAGGAAATCTACATAGTGTGCTGTACTCCAATCTTGATAATACGCTGTGATTTCTGCCACACTGTGCGGGGGTGTCGGATCGCCGGCATGACGAATCTGTGTCTCATCGAAACCTAGGTTATAGTAGTCATGATTACCTGCTACCCATACCACACGAGGATACCGCTTACGTAGCTGGGCAATCCAGCTACAAGTGCTGTGCACACAGTTAGATGCATCACCTGCAAACACTGCAACGTCAGCGTCAAACCCGTCAAGACAAGACCAATCCCATGGTGTGATGTCAGCGTGAACGTCACTTATAATACAAATGCGCAAAAGTAGTTCCTTTCTATAACAGTTGTATTATAATATATGTGAAAATACTGTCAAGTTGACAAAACAGCGGCAACAGTTTTGTTACGTAGGTATGCAAGTCTGCTAGGCATTACACCCGTACCTGGCTTCCTAACACAACAACAACAACACCTGCTAAAACCATGCATTTGCCCAAATAAACAGTATCTGGATTGCCCAGCCCGATCATAGTCACCCCACTCCAAACCAAGGCGCAGGCCCCTGCTGCTAAGACAGCTAGTGATGCCCAAACAACCATACGAACTCGAACCCATTCACGACGAACAGCAACTGTATCAAGATAAACTGAAGAATTGTCTTGCATTACCGTCTCCTATTGTGTATGTGCCAATAATAGCATGTACACGCACAGTGTCAAGTGAGTTGCACTTAAACTGCGTGATTCAATGACAGAAAATCTATAACTCAACAATTCCACATAAATCAACACACATACCATGCATTAACGCTTGTCTTCGTTTTTATTAATCTTTTATATCGCACAAAGCAATATAGCCCTGTGTACGACAGCAGGAAGCTACATGTATAAACACTAGTACAGACACTGTTGGACTCCTGTTTATAACGGTATTATACAAGCAATCGGCACCAGATCAACCAAAAGTTAAGATGAACTGCATCTGTGTTTGATCATCCCAAGGCCAACTAACTCCTTGTGCTGCCATCCATTCGTTGACTTGCAGGGTAATCTCCTGACCACGGGTCCACCATTCTTGTGTGCCATTTGCCCGAATAATAGCAGGAGCGTCAAGACGATGCAATCTGCCATTGACCCACCATTCTTGTGTGCCATTTGCCCGAATAATAGCAGGCCCATCTACACGATGCCGTCGGCCATCAATCCACCATTCTTGGCTGCCATCTGTCCAAACAACAGCAGGTCCATCAGTCCTATGCAGTTGATCGTTGGCCCACCATTGTTCAGATCCATTTGCGAAGATAACCGCAGGTCCGTCAAGCCGGTGTAACAAGCCGTCAACTCGCCATTTTTGTATGCCATGTTCAATAGTCATTGTGGGGTCCACGGCTATCCCCATGTTAACCTAAAAAACACTGCATCTGATTCAAACTGAAAATTCCAACTACAGTTATAGCCGCGCCGGGCACCAAGGCCGGTGTAAAATGTGATTGCATGTTCCACCCAACCTCGATAGACTGTGGCTCCATAGGTGTAGGGCCACTGCTGTCGGACCCAAATGTCAATGGCATCAAGTTCTGATGCCAGTTCGCGATGCAGGGTGACCTGGTGTGGCAGCAGCATGTCAACTGCGGCCATGCTGTTCTACCAGCTGCACAGCGTGAAAGGTTTCGGCACTCCTGGCCGCTGCCATCTGTGCAATGGCCATCGAAGGGTAGCTGCGGTAGTCCGCGCCTTCACTGCTGGCACGCATGAGTATCCCACCTGTGCGAGTAGAATACACGTCGCAGTTGAGCGTGCGCCCAACAAAGGTGCAGCAGCCTACATTCACACAATCGTGTTCAAATCGTGGAGTGGTCATGACACAGTGTCCTACGTTGTTTACAGCTGTATAATAGCATGTTAGTGAGGATTGTCAACTGACAAATTAACTTTGATCTAAACTGACTGCCAGCTATTGAGAATCCACGAGCTGCTGTTGATCTTGTCATTACCACCTACACCAAACGCAAAGGTTACGCCGGGCACTGTCATTTCTGGAATGTTCACAGCAGTGCGGTCACCGCCGTTGGCAAACACAATGCAATCATGAGGATAAAGTTGTAGTACATCCCGTATGGCTTGGCAAGCAGTGTTGTCGTCGTCTTTAAACTCAATCACTTGGTCAACCATGCGCAAGTTGGCCACGATGACGCGGCGTTCTGCTGCTGGCAAGAACGCCCGGCCTTTTTTCCTTGCCAGCCAAGCATCACTGTTGATGCCAACAACCAACAGGTCACCGAGATCTTTTGCTGCTTGCAGGTAGTGTATATGCCCGCTGTGAAGAGGATCAAATCCGCCGGACACCAAAACAACCGTGCTCATGTCTGTTTCCTAATTTGTTAAAACGTTGTCTGTTGTGAACTTCAAATACCCACAGCAGAAATGCAAATGACTGCTGTGAAGCAAAATGCACGGGCAATTGAATACATTGAAAACACCAATGAAGATATCCTGACGCACATGCAATCAATCTCGGCAGCGATTCTCACAGTTTCCACAAACCCAACAGATTTAGACTTTGACGTTGTTGATCACTCATGTGCAGGATTGCGTCACCCTCAACGTCTATGTGTGCAGGTTCACCTGACGCGTAACCTGAGCATTCACTGCCGTAGTCCAGTCTTGTATCTACGCCATACCAGCGATCAAAGCTGCCGGCTGGATGCAGTTGAATTGCACAGTTGAATTCGACCCCTTCAATAGTGTAGTTGCTGTAGCCATAGTCTTGAAATACTGCATATCGGCAGCGGTTGCACGATGGTTTCTGATCAGTCATTCTACTCTCCGGTATCAACACGTTAAGATATTTTTCACAACTGCCATTTAAGTGCAGTTTCAGCAGCACAGGCCATTTGCTGTGCTGCTGCAACATATAAGCATTCTTTGCCACCGATGTCAACCTTTAAAGAACTGATTGTGTTACACCAGAAACTGGCATTTGTTCGGGATATCAGTTAACAATTTCAATTGGTTGTTGACCGC
>TBL_comb47_HYPODRAFT_10005437_pt1 | contig 14181 bp, 8 predicted proteins | sample TroBogypolimnion_40_FD_10682 | JGI IMG/M metagenome (IMG submission 10682)
TCCAATCACCCGACTCGGCGGGAATCCAAATGAAGCGACTGGAATCCGGCTGCCCGTAAATTTCCGGCTGCGCCACCGCCTCCAACGTCACGCCGGCAAAACAAGCCGCCATGAACCAAGCGGGCCAACCGTAGCTTGTGTTGTGGGAAAACATTCGGTGCATGACTCAGGGATTTTGGAACACGCGATAAAACCGTGCGGCATTGGTCGGCGCGGTGCGGGTGGTCGGCGGACCATAATCAATCCATTGCACGCGATTTGCCGGCGCAAGGATGGCGGGCGGCGCAATTTGCGCATTGGAAAACAAGACATTGTCGCTGTAGACCACCGTGTAAGTGGCACCGTTAGTCGCGGGAAATTCCAGCAACAAGTTGCCGGAGGCCAATTTCACAATGCGCGATAAATTGATATTGGTCCGCACGGTCGTGGCCGGCGGCGGTGTCCAATTTGGCAGCGGGACGGGGAAAGCATGAAGCTGACCGTTGGTGAATGGAAAAATGCTCCGGGGCAAATACTGCAAAAGCAGTCCCGCACTTTGACCCGCGGCCAGCGGCGCACTGAAATACACAAATGGATTACCGTTGTTCGTGCCCACGGCGTTGAATAATTGATTGGTGATTCCGGTCACGACAAGCCGCACAGCGCTGACCGCAGCGGGGCCGGGGTTCGTGATCCAAACGGATTGCTCGGTCAGGCCATTTTGCGGATTGACGGTCTGACCGGAATTGGTGACCGCCACGAGCGTGCCAGCGAAATAATTGGTCACGAGCAGATTCGTGGCCGCGTAGTTATTGGTCAAATTCGTATCTAATGCGCCGACTCCGCCGACAGTGGCGGAAAAATTCAAGATGCCAGCATTCGTGGGTTGCACGGTGAACTGCAAGTTAGTGAACCCGCCGGCTGCCAGCGGTCCGAGCGTGAATAAAATATTACTCGCGAAAATGCTGGGCGATAAATTCGTCGGCGAAATTCCCAGCAAGCCCACGCCCGCCGGCAGCGTGTTCGTCAAATTAAATACCGCTGCGGCCGGACCGGCGTTCGTGACGCTAACGCGATAAGTGATCCAATCGTTAGTGATCACGACTTGCGGCGGGCCGGTGATGCCGACGGCGAAATCCGCCGACGGCAAGGGCGCGTTCGTAACTTGCACGACCACGTTCGTCAGAACGGTGTTCGTCAAAGTCAGCGTCGTCAACCTGACATAATTAGTGAGCGGTCCCGCATTCGTTGGTTGCACCGTCAGACTCAACTGGGCAATGCTGCCCTTGTCGAAGGTCCCGAGATAAAATTGAATGACACCGCTGTAGTTACTCGCCACGCCCTGACTCGCGGTGTAGCCAACGATTTGTACTGACGTCGGCAGAATGTTTGTGACTAGCGTATTAATGAGCGGCAGTCCGGTTAGATTGGTCAGATTGAAGTTATAAGTCAGATTATTGCTGACCAGCAACGCCGACGCATCGGTCGTGACCGTCATTTGCAACGTCTGCGCTTGCACCTGCGGCCCGGTAAACAGCATCAACCCCGCCAGCAATATCGCCAGCCGGTGAACCCGCAAAAAAAATTTCATGCCTGATTTATTCATACCTTCCACCGCATCCTGCAAGTCTGCAAAAAAGCCACCTCAATCAAATGCCTCATTTGCCCTGCGCTGCCGCCTTGTCGCGATACTGATAAGTACTGGCAATCAGGCTGAACAAGATGGCCACACCGAACATCATTTCCGCGAACAACATAAACCGGCCGCTGCTCACCGAGGCGTTGCCGCTGTCGTTTGTGCCCACATGCGCGAGCGCCGCCGTCAGCAGCGCGGTGAACAGATTGCCCACCGCAACCGTCAGCAGCCAAAAACTCATGATCATGCTTTTCATTTCCGGCGCCGCTTCGCGGAAGGCAAATTCCAGTCCGGTCGTTGAAACCAACACTTCGGCCGCCGTGACCACCACATACGGCCACGTTTGCCACAACACATTCAAATGCTCGCCGGCTTCGAGTCGCTTTTGCAACAATGCCACAAACACAAACGCCAGGGCAGCGAGAAACAAGCCGTAGCTCATGCGCTTCAGCGGCGAGGCAAACCGCCCCAGCCGCGGATAAATCAGCAGGGTGAAAATCGGCACGAAGAAAAGAATCAGCAGCGCGTTCAACGATTGCATTTGCTCGCCGCCGACATCCAAGCCAAACAGATTCACGGTCGCCATTTTGTTGCCCTGCAAAACCCAAGTCGAATTTGTCTGGTCATACAGCGACCAAAACATCGGAATCGTCGCGAAAACAAACAAGATGGGAAACACGGAACGCGCCGCGGTGACCTCGTTTTCCGAAAACCGGCTCCGCGCGCGCTCCCAAAAATTCTGCCCCGGCTGCCGCCGTTGGAAGAGCGTGGTGAAAACGACCTTGAAAAATCCCGTGTGGTTTTTCTCCCGATTCGTCGGGACGATGACGTAAAGTTTTTTGCCGCGCCAAAAAATAAAAGTGGCGATGGCCATCAGAATTCCCGGCACGCCAAAAGCCAGGCTGTAGCCATGATGGTTTTTCACCCAGGGCACGACCAAAAACGAGAAGAACGATCCGAAATTAATAGCCCAATAAAACGCGCCGTAAGCTTTCTGCATCAAATGCGATTGCTCCGGCTTGAATTGTTCCCCCATGAAGGCCGACACGCAAGGCTTGATGCCGCCAGAACCAAACGCAATTAACGTTAGGCCGATGAAAAGACAATTCAACTTGCCTTCCGGCCCAAAAAAATCGCTGCACGCCAACGTACCGTGGCCGGCGCAATAAAACAGCGAGACCCAGAAAATTGTCTTGTACCGTCCGAGGATTTTATCCGAGAGCCACGCGCCCAGCAGCGGGGTGAAATAATTCACCGACTTGAACAGCGAGATGATGGTTGTCGCGTAATCTTCCGTCCGCCCCAGACCGCCGGCGAGCAAACCGCCGCTGATGTAGCCGGCGAGGATACCGGTCATGCCGTAATAACTGAAGCGCTCGCACGCCTCGTTGCCGATGATGTATTTAATCTGCTTCGGCCAGCGCTGGCCGGCGACTTTATTTTCAACAGCCATAATAAAATTCCGCCCAGCCTACGCGACCGGACCGGCGGTGAAAAGCCTGATGACGCGCCATGGCTCAAAAATCGCAGCCTAAAAACCGCCGGTTTCGCTTTGACGCTGCCCGCCGCGTCGCGTAGCGTATCCCTTCATTTTAACCAATGTGACTGAAAGATAACTGTGAATTTTTTCCGTAAAATTTTTCCGACGAAGAACGACCGTGATGTGAAGAAAATCCGCCCGGTCGTGGCGAAGATCAATGAGATCGAGACCGGCCTGCAAAAGCTCAGCGACGACGATTTACGGGCCAAGACCGCCGCGTGGAAGGCGGAGCTTTCCCAGATCGCCGACAAAACCGAGCTGGCGCGGAAGCTGGATGAAATTTTGCCGGAAGCTTTTGCCGTCGTCAAAAACGCCTGCCGCCGCCTGTGCGGACAGGATGTGATCGTCCGCGAACATCCCATCCGCTGGGAGATGGTACCGTTTGATGTGCAACTCATCGGCGGTTACGCGCTGCATCACGGCCACATTTCTGAAATGGCCACCGGCGAAGGCAAAACGCTCGTCAGCACCATGCCGGTTTTTCTCAATGCCCTGACCGGTCGCGGCGTGCATGTGGTGACGGTGAACGATTATCTCGCCGCCCGCGATGCGGAATGGATGGGTGCAGTGTATAAATTTCTCGGCCTGACGGTCGGCGTGATTTTGCACGACCAGCCGCCGAGCGTGCGCCGCGAACAATATTATTGCGACATCACCTACGGCACGAATTCAGAATTTGGCTTTGATTACCTGCGCGACAACGGCATGGCGTTGCGCAAAGAAGAACAAGTCCAGCGCGGACATTATTTCGCCATCGTGGACGAAGTGGATTCCATTCTCATTGACGAAGCGCGCACCCCGCTCATCATCAGCGGCCCAGCGGTGCACACGTTTGACGAGCAATACGCGCAGTGGAAGCCGACTGTGGACGGACTGGTTCGCGCGCAGCAGCAACTATGCAACCGGTTCTTGAAAGAGGCCGAGGAGCTCATCAAAAAATTGCATCCGACCGATGGCTCCAACGTAAAAGACGCCGAGGCGCTGGAAAACAAAATTGGTTTGCTGCTTTTTCGCGTGAAGACCGGCCAGCCGCGCTCCGAGGCGTTGATGAAAATTTTGGAAGTTCCCGAAAACGCCGGCATGATGAACCGCGCCGAGTTGGAACTGCACAAGGACCAGAAGAAGGTGGATTTATATCGCGAAAAAGAGGAATTGCTCTACGCGATGGATGAGAAAAGCCACGAAGCGGATCTCACCGAAAAAGGCCGTAATTACATCAGTCCGCAAGATCCGGATGCTTTCGTGTTGCCGGATTTGACCACGATGCTACATGACGTCGACGCCGGTTCGGAAACCGACGCACGCAAACGGTTGGAAGCCAAGGCCAAACTGCAAGCCGACTTCGAATCGAAGGCGCAGAAAATTCACGCCATTTCGCAGTTGCTCAAAGCATATTCCCTTTATCAGCTCGACGTGGAATATGTCGTGCAGGACAACAAAGTCATCATCGTGGACCAGCACACCGGCCGGCTCATGCCCGGTCGCCGCTGGAGCGATGGGTTGCATCAAGCCGTCGAAGCCAAGGAAGGCGTCACCATCGAGCGCGAGACGCAGACGCTCGCGACCATCACGATCCAAAATTATTTCCGCCTTTACACCAAGCTCGCCGGCATGACCGGCACCGCCGAGACCGAAGCGGCGGAATTTTTTGATATTTACAAACTTGGCGTGATGACGATTCCCACGAACCGGCCGAACATCCGCAAAGACGCGGATGACTCGGTGTACAAAACGCGCCGGGAAAAATTCAACGCCGTCGTCAACGAGATCAAATCCCTGCACGCTCAGGGCCGGCCGGTGCTGGTCGGCACCATTTCCGTCGAGACGAGCGAAATGCTCTCCCGAATGCTAAAGAAGGAAGGATTGATTCATTCCGTTCTCAACGCGAAATATCACCAGCAGGAGGCGGAAATCGTTTCCCGCGCCGGCCAGCGCGGCGCCATCACCATCGCCACGAACATGGCGGGTCGTGGCACCGATATCAAGCTGGGCGAAGGCGTGCCGGCGGTCGGCGGTTTGCACGTGCTCGGTACCGAGCGCCACGAATCGCGCCGCATTGATCGCCAATTGCGCGGTCGTTGCTCGCGTCAGGGCGATCCCGGCAGCTCGCATTTTTTCATCTCGCTCGAAGACGATTTGATGCGGCTGTTCGGCAGCGACCGGATTGTGAAATTGATGGAGCGCATGGGCCTCGAAGAAGGTGAGGAACTCAAGCACGGTTTGCTCAACCGCTCCATTCAACAGGCGCAAAAACGCGTGGAAGGCCACAATTTCGAGCAGCGCAAACGGACGCTCGAATACGATGACGTAATGAACAAACAGCGTGAAGTCATCTATGGCTTCCGCAATGAAATCATCAACAGCAGCGATGTCCGCGACCGCCTCATGGACATCATCGAGGAAGTGGTGGTGCTCAAGATGGATGAATTCACTTCCGCCACCACGGACGTCGCCGAGTGGCGCGTGCGCTCGCTGTCGGACTGGGTGAATTTGAATTTTCCGCTCGGCCTGCCCGAGGGCGAAATCGTCAAGGCCGCCCACGCCGGCAAGGAAGAACCTGTGGTCGGCTCGCTGTTTGAAGGGCTTAGCCCGGCACAATTTGCCGTCTGCAATTTCATCAGCGACAGCATCCGCAAGGCGTACGAACTTAAGGTCAGCTTTGAGGAACCGGACAAGTTGGCGACGGTGGAGCGCTACACGATTTTGCAGGCGATTGACAAACTGTGGCAGGAACATCTTTACGAGATGGATAGCTTGCGCCACAGCATCGGCCTCCGCGCGCACGGCCAGCGCGATCCGCTGTTGGAATACAAGGCCGAGGCGTTCAAAATTTTTGACGAACTAATGGTCAACGTGAAAACGGAGATCTGTCACAACGTTTTCCGCAGCGCGTCCAGCCTGATGGCATTTGAAAACTTTCTCCGCAACGCGCCGCAGCAGACGCTGCACACCACCACCAGCGCCTTCAGCGAAAGCAGCGCGCCGGCGGCCGACGGCAAAAAGGCCAGCGATGTTGTCAGCGAGGCGGCTTCGGCCGCCGAAGCGGCGGTCAAAGCCAAACCTGTGCGCACCGGTCCGAAAGTTGGTCGCAACGACCCCTGCCCTTGCGGCAGTGGGAAAAAATACAAACAGTGCTGCGGCAAGTAACCCGCACCGCCCCCGGTGCGTCTGCCGGAAGATACTTGATGAAAAATTTCTTCTGGCGCGCAGCGGTGGGTACTTGGCTGGCCATCAGCATTTTCGCCGCGCAAATGACTCCCGCGCTGGCCGGCGAAACCTTGGATGCCGGGCGCATTCACGACATCGCCGCGATGCTTTCGGCGGAACCGGCTGGCTTTGGCTGGCCGGCAACAAATCGTGCGGCTTGGAACAAACTCGCCGCCACCGAGGCCTTTGCGAAAGTCATTCCCGACGCGGCCAAACTGCTGCGAAAAAACTTACCCGAACAGCCCGATAATTTATTTCTCGATTACTCGCGCACCGGCAATCGCACCCGCTGGCAGAAAGTTGCCGCCTCACGGCGCATTCGCGTGGAGCAATTTACTTTGGCGGAAGCGCTGGAAAATCGCGGACGCTTTCTGCCGCCGCTGGAAAAAACCATCGCGGCCCTTTGCGCGGAAAAAACCTGGGTGCTGCCCGCGCATGATGGCAATTTGGATAATTTCAACGGCCGGGAAATCATTCCCGACCTCGCCGCCACTGGGCTGGGCGCAGAATTGGCGGAAGCGGATTTCATTCTCGGCGACAAATTGTCACCCGCCACGCGCCAGTTGATTCATGCCAATGTCCAACGGCGAGTCCTTACGCCGTTTCGCAACATGATTGAAGACCGGCAGAAAGAAGCGTTTTGGGTGCGCACGCCGATGAATTGGAATGCCGTCTGTGTCGGCAACACCGTCTTTGCCGCGCTCACGCTGGAACCAAACCGCGCCGACCGCGCGTTTTTCGCTGCGGCTGGAGAACACTGCATCCGCTATTTTCTGTCTGGATTCACGCCGGATGGATATTGCGCCGAAGGCGTGGGCTATTGGAATTACGGCTTCGGTCATTTCCTCATGCTGACGGAAACGCTGCGCCAGGCCACAGCGGGAAAAATTGACCTCCTCGAAAATCCCGCCGCCGCCGCACCGGCGCTTTTTTGCCTGCACAGTGAAATTTTTCCCGGCATGTTTCCCACGATCTCAGATTGCTCGCCCGGCTCCCAGCCGAGTCCGCAATTTACCGCCTACGTTTGCCACCGCCTCGGAATTGATGCCGGCACCAATTCCCTGCTGGGAACTTACAATGAGCTGAAAATGACGATGATGTTTGCTTCGATTGCCGAAAATCTGCCAGTCGCCCACCGGCGGGAAACGGCCAATGAAAGTCCGCTCCGCAGTTTCTTTGCCACCGGCGGCGTTTTGATTTCCCGCACGGCACCGGACGCAATGGTCCCGGCGGCCGTGGTGATTAAAGGTGGCCACAACAACGAACCGCATAATCACAATGACGTTGGCAGCTTTAGTTTTATTCTGCATCGCGACATGGTGGTGTGCGATCCCGGCGGCGAAGTTTATACCAAACGCACTTTTAGCGCGCATCGTTACGACAGCAAAGTGCTCAGCTCCTTTGGTCACGCGGTGCCGGTCATTGCCGGTCAATTGCAAAAAACCGGCGCCGATGCCCGCGGCATCATAATCGCGACGAATTTCACCGCCGATACGGACCGCATCACTTTGGACATTCGCTCAGCTTATCCCGTTTCTTCCCTAACCAAGTTGGAGCGCAGCTTCACCTTCACGCGCGGACCAAAACCAGCGCTGGAAATTCGCGACGAGGTGGCGTTCTCCGCGCCCGACACGTATGAAACCGCGCTCGTCACCTGGGGCAAAATCAAAGCCGCCGGGACTAATGCCTGGGAAATTACGGACGGCCAAAGCGCGGTGCGCGCTACGATTGATACGCAGGGACGGCCTTTCCATTGGCGGCAGGAAGTGATTAACGAAGATGTCCAATCGCCGCGCAAACCAACGCGTCTCGGCATCACTTTGGAAGACAAATTGGCCGGCGGCAGCATCACCCTGCGACTGACCTCCGCAAATTAATTTCCCGCGCTTGTTTTTCGCCGCGCCGCGCCGCATCCTGCGCCCGGTTTATGAAACATCGCATCGGCATCGATCTGGGCGGCACAAAAATCGAGGGCGTCGTGCTGGACGCCGAGGGCCGGGAACTCTACCGCCGGCGCATTCCCACCGAACGCGAGCACGGGTACCGGCATATTCTGCACCGCATCAGACTCGTTCATGATGAACTCGTGAACTTAGTTTCTGGCCCAACGACCTTTGGCATCGGCACGCCGGGAGCCATTTCACCACGAACCGGTTTGTTGAAAAATTCCAACACCATTTGCATGAACGGCCAGCCCGTGAAGGCCGACCTCGAACAACTGCTCGGTCGTCCGATTGAAATCCAGAACGACGCCAATTGCTTTGCGCTGGCCGAAGCTCGACTTGGCGCCGGCCGGGGCAAAAAACTCGTCTTCGGCATCATCATTGGCACCGGTTGCGGCGGCGGGATTGTCCATCACGGCGAAGTACGCACCGGCCCGCAGGCCATCGCCGGCGAATGGGGTCACATGAGCATGGACCCGCTCGGACCGCTCTGCTACTGCGGAAATCGCGGCTGCGTGGAAACCTATATCAGCGGCGGCGGACTCGAAAAACGCTATGCCGAAAAACATGGAATGCACCGGCCGCTCAAGGAAGTGGAAGCCGCCTTTTTTGCGGGCGAACCGCAGGCGCTGGCATTCATGCGCGAATTTTTCGACCACTTCGGTCGCGCGCTGGCTAATTTGATTGATCTTCTGGATCCGGATATCGTCGTGTTGGGCGGCGGCGTTTCTAATTTTTCCGCGCTCTACACCGAAGGTGTGGCGCAGGTGCGAAAATATGTTTTCACCGACGAATTGGAAACGCCCATTGTTCGCCACCAACTCGGCGATTCCGCCGGCGTTTTCGGGGCCGCCTTGGTGGGAATTTAAAGCATTCTCGCCCAACATACCCCGCTCGCCACTTTGCTTGCTGACTGGGCACGCTCCACGCTCACCAGTTTTGTGGATGTGTTCACGCGGTTTCCAAGTGTATGCTGCGGGCACACATGAAACCCCTTCTCCTCTTCGCGCTTCTGCTGGGATTGGCAACCGCGCCGTTGCCGGCCGCCGAAACACTTCCGCTCGCGGGCACATGGCGCTTTGCTCTCGACCGCACGGACGCCGGCACGAACGAAAACTGGTTCGCTAAAAATCTGCCAGAAAAAATCCAACTGCCCGGCATTCTGGAAGCGCAAGGCTATGGCGACGAAATTTCCGCGCACACGCCGTGGGTGCTGTCGCTGTACGATCATTTCTGGTATCTCCGATCGGACTACGCGGCGGCGACAAATGCGGGCCGGGTGAAGGTGCCCTTCATCAGCCAGCCGCGGCGGCATTATCTCGGCGCGGCGTGGTATCAACGGGACATTGAAATTCCACCGAGTTGGCAGGACCAACACATTGTCCTATTTCTCGAACGGCCGCACTGGAAATCCACCGTCTGGCTGGACGAGCAGGAAATTGGCTCAGAAATGAGTCTTTGCACGCCGCATGAATTTGCTTTGGGCCGCGTGACGCCGGGCCGCCATCGGCTGACGGTACGCGTGGACAACCGCATGATTTTGCCTTATCGCCCGGACGCACACAGCGTTTCTGACTCGCTCGATGACGCGTGGAATGGGATCGTCGGAAAAATGGAATTGCGCGCCACGCCGCCGGTGTGGATTGACGAGATGCAGGTTTTTACTAATCCAACAAACAAGACTGCTCATGTATTTGTAAACATCAGGAACAGCAGTGGAGTGTCGGGCCACGGAGGGATTACTTATTTGAACGCTTCATGTTCACCCACATCAACAATTCCACCACAGTTTTGGCCTCTAAGCTGGAACACCAACGGCGGCAGAGGGGATTTCATTATTCAATGTGATACGAATTCATTTAACTGGGATGAATTCCATCCTGAACTTCAAAAGTTTTCCATCCTTTTTTTCGATGGAACCCATAATTCGACCCGACAGATAACCTTCGGCCTCCGCGACTTCCACGTCGAGGGTACGAAATTCATCCTAAACGACCGACCACTGTATTTTCGCGGCACGCATTTTGGCGGCGATTTTCCATTGACCGGTTATCCGCCGACGGATGTGGAATCGTGGAAGAAAATGTTTCAAACCTGCAAGAATTACGGACTGAACCACATGCGGTTTCATTCGTGGTGTCCGCCGGAAGCCGCGTTCACGGCGGCGGATGAACTTGGCTTTTACCTGCATGTCGAGTGTGGCATGTGGAATGAATTTTCGCCCGGCGGGGCAATGGAGAAAATGCTTTACGCCGAAACCGAGCGCATTATCAAAGCCTACGGCAATCACCCTTCTTTCTTGCTACTCTCCGCAAGCAACGAAGCGCACGGTCGCTGGACGCAGGTGCTGCCGCAGTGGGTGGAACATTTTCGCACCTTAGATCCGCGCCGGCTTTACACACCGGACACAGGCTGGGCGCAAATTCAGGAACCCGGTCATGTGACCGGCGCGGATTTTCTAGTCGGCTCCAGCATCGCCAAAGGTCGCCAGCGCAATGTCACCGGCTGGTTCGGCGCGGATTTCGGCGAATCGCTACGCGGCATTGATGTGCCGGTCATCGCGCACGAACTCGGGCAGTGGTGCGCATATCCCGATTTTGCCGTCCTCAAGAAATTTACCGGTTTCGTGCAACCGGGAAATTTTGAAATCTTCCGCGACTCCGCCGCCGCGCACGGCGTACTGGCGCAAAACCATGAATTTGCGCAGGCATCCGGTCGCCTGCAACTGCAATGTTACAAGGAAGAAATCGAAGCGAACTTGCGCACGCCCGGCCTCGCGGGTTTTCAACTGCTGGACCTGCACGATTACACCGGCCAAGGCACGGCGCTCGTCGGATTGCTCGATCCGTTTTGGGAAAGCAAAGGCTACGTCACGCCAGCGGAGTTCAAAAAGTATTGCAACCCGGTCGTGCCGCTCGCGCGGCTGAAACAGCGAGTATTCACGCCAGCGGACAAATTTGAAGTGCCGGTGGAGGTGGCTAATTTTGAACCGGCACCTCTTACTAACGCGCAAATGACTTGGTCCATTCAAAATGTTGCGGGAAAAATCCTTCAGCAAAAGGCTTTTGCCCCCAAAGCCATTCCCCTCGGAAAAGGCTTTCCGCTGGAAACCATTGTTGCTGACCTGTCCAATTTGCCAGCTCCCGCTCAGTATAAACTGGTGGTCACCATCGGCCCGCAGCCGCTAAAGTCCATCGGCTCGCTGCCGCCGGTTTTTCAAAATGACTGGAACTTTTGGCTTTTTCCCACGCCAAATTCAGAAGCAACGCCGACGGATGTTTTGCTCACCAGTTCACAACCGGACGCGGCGAAGGCATTGGCGGCCGGCAAAAAAGTTTTGTTCACACCACGCCTTGCGGATTTGAGTTGGTGGAGTCCGCCATTGGCGCGCGTGCCGGTGTTTTGGAACGCACTGATGGGGCCAACGTGGGCACGCTTCCTCGGCCTTTGGTGCGACACAAACTCCCCTGCCCTTGCGGAATTTCCCACCGAAGCAAACTACGACTGGCAATGGACAGAACTCGTTCGCAATGCGCGCGCCGTGAATTTGGACCGACTGCCGCGCGGATTAAAACCCATCGTATCGGCGATTGATGATTGGAACCGCAATTACAAGTTGGGCGTGATTTTTGAAGCACGCGTCGGCTCCGGCAAATTGCTCGTCTGCACGGCGGATTTGCACGTCGCGCCAGCCGGATTGCAACTCCGCCGGTCGTTGTTGGATTATCTGGCGGGAGAGCATTTTCAACCGACGACACAAATTTCGCCCGCTGAGTTTGCCAGTCTGTTTTTCGATAACCGCGTCATGCAAAAACTCGGTGCGACAGCTTCGGCCGATGGCCAGCCCGCACCGGAAATTCTCGACGGCGACCCCAACACGTTTTGGTCCAGCGCCGACGCGCGCGGCAACGGTCCGGCGCTGCCGCACGAAATCCAGATTCATTTTCCGCAGCCCGTGGCCATGAACGGACTGCTGCTCATGCCCCGCCAAAACCAGCGGGAACATCAGGGCGATATCCGGGAATTCACTCTGGCATCTAGCGAGGACGGCACAAACTGGCAGGTCCGCGCCCAAGGACAACTGGCTTCGACGTGGGATCCGCAGACCATCGCTTTGGAAAAAACTATCACGACCAAACATATTAAACTCACCGCGCGGTCGGGATTTGGTCCGGATCAGTCCACCGCGCTCGGAGAATTAGCCGTGTTATACGCCGGTCCACAACTGCCCGAAAATACCGAGCCGATGGAATATCACCACGTCCGCACGGCCTCAACGGATATTGATGCCGGCGATGCCCCGACGAAGCGGAAAGCAAAAAAACATTAGCGCTCGGAAATGATAGTGTCGTCGTGCTCATACGCCGGCGCACAACAACAAAGCAGGCGCAGCACCTCGTTGCCAGTGTTCCAGAGTTTGTGCTTTTGGCCCGGCAGAATCGCAATGGCGTCGCCGGCGCGGATAGTCCGAATTTCGTTTTCAATGCGGATTTCGCCCGTGCCGCTCGTGATAAAATAAATCTCCTCGGCCCGCGGATGAAAATGTTCCTGCGTGGCGCCGCCCACCGGCAGTCGCGCCTCGGCCAAACTTTGGTTGCGAATACCGGAATTGCGATGCGCCAGCAGTTCGCGGATTTCCGAGCCGTCCTTCGTGGTGAATGGCGGGACTTCGTCCAGATTTTTTACGTCCATATTAAATTTCTCCGTATGCCTATTCTCAATTTTTGACAGCAAGAAAACGCAAAAATATTTACTAGAAACTTTCCGGCTCTTTAAAAACTTTCGCCCAATCCATCTGACCGAGAGCCACGCCGGCGACGATCAAAACCATCGCTGCGCAAAATGTTGGGGTGATGGGTTCGCCCAAAGCGCAGTGCGCCCAAGCCGTCGTCGAGAGCGGAATAAAATTATTGAACAACATGACGCGGCTCGTTTGCCAATGCCGCAGCGCGGAATTCCAAAACGCGTACGGCACCACGCCGCCGAAAAGAATTGCCAGCGACTGCACCCCGAGATGCGCGCCGTCGAGCGGGAGGCCGTGCCGGAAAATTTCATAGCCCGCCAGCGGCAGCAGCCACACGCCGGACATCCACATGGCGTTCGCCGCCACTTCGACGCCATGAATTTCCCGTGCGAGAATACGGCTTTGGTGATTATAGTTCGCCCACAAGAGACTCGACGCCAAGCCGCAACATTCGCCAGCGAGATTGAAGTTGGAATGCTGCAACGCCGGCCAGAACAGAACGAAAACTCCTGTCACCGCGAGCAGAGCTGCGCCATAGCGACGGAAGCTGGACCAGTTTTTCTGCGGCCGCTGCTCCACCAGCAACGCCCAGACGGGCGACGCGCCGATATAAAGCGCCACATGCGAGGCCGCCGTGAGCCGCAAGGCCCAGCAAAAAAAAATCGTGTACGCCGCCAGCGCTAGTCCGCCCCGCAGCCAAAGTTGCCGGCGTTGCAAAGCCGTGAGCGGATGAAAATCGCCGAGCCAGCGGGTGCATCGCAGCACCGACAGCAAAATGATTCCCGCAAACAAAAATCGCGTCATGCCGGTGAACACGGGGGGCCATTCGCGGACCAGCCATTTTGTGCCGGCGTTATTGCCGCCCCACAACAGCACCACGAGCAACAAGCCACCGGCGATAGCGGAATTATTTTTGGTTGGCGACACGCGGCGAAGTTAAGCCATTGCCGGAAAGTTGAGAATGAAAATCATGGCGTATCGTTGCCCGCCGGCACCTTCCATCCGGAATCGGTGCCGAGGTGGTTGAAACAAATTACGCTACGCCGCAAGTTCAATCGCCCAGACACGTGCCGACATGGCGGGCGGTTTGAATCCAGGAATGGTCCACCGGAACAATCTTGCGTTTGCCCGC
>TBL_comb47_HYPODRAFT_10005438_pt1 | contig 14179 bp, 12 predicted proteins | sample TroBogypolimnion_40_FD_10682 | JGI IMG/M metagenome (IMG submission 10682)
ATGAAGCCTGAGACTAGTGCAACCCCTTCACTGATCCAGTGCATGGGGAATGAACCTAACCTGAAAGTGGCAAAGAAGGTCAGAAACATGAACAAGAAAAAGATCGGAAATCCCCATATCCGGTGGGTAAACAAGTGATCAATCTTCTCCGTAATCGCATATCTCCATTGGATCCCCGGAACAAAAGTTTCCTTGAGTGCACCTGCAATAAACCCATATTTTGCATCTGTAATTAAATGGGTGCTTTCATCCTCAAGCCTTAACTCCAGACGTGCAATCTCATTTCTCGCTATTTCCCTGATTTGAGCAAGGTTAGAGGAGGATTCCAGCATTTTAAATACCTCCGGGTCCTTTTCCAAAAGCCTGATTGATAAATACCTTGAGGAGAGTTTTGCGATGATGGGTTTGTCTTTTCTGATTTCCTTTCGGATCGCCTTAATCGATTTTTCGAGTTCTTCACCGTAATTGATATGGATATGCCTTACAACAGGATTTCGCTCTTCATAAACTTCAATGATTTCGTCAAATAGGATCTCGAGCCCCTCACCTTTGCTTGCAATGGTGGGAATAATCGGGATTCCAAGCAGTTTGCCCAATTCTGCTGAATCAAGTTTCGCGTCCCCTGTGAGAAGGTCATCATACATATTCAAGGCAATCACAACCTTAACATCCATATCAATCAACTGGGTGGTCAGGAACATATTCCTTTCCAGGTTTGTCGCATCGATCACATTCAGGATAATATCGGGTGTCTCCTCAACAATATAATTTCGGGCAAAAAGCTCTTCAGGTGAAAATGTTGTCAGTGAATAGGTTCCGGGGAGATCGACAAGTTTGAACGTATAGCCGTTTTGGTCAAAAGAGGCAATTTTTGCATCCACTGTTACACCGCTGTAATTTCCGACATGCTCTTTTGAGTTGGTAACACGGTTAAAAAGGGTTGTTTTACCACAATTGGGATTCCCAGCCAAGGCGACGTGGATGATCTTTCCCTTTTCATGCGCCGAGGTTTTGAGCACTTCCATATCAATAGTGCCATCAAAACTGAGCGGGAAAAGATCCATAGCTTCTTCCGGTGTAATGACTTCGATCAGATAGGCTTCTGCACGCCGTAATGATACATTATATCCAAGTAATTGGTATTCAACAGGATCACGTAATGGTGCATTTTTTAACACGATCACCTCTTTCCCGGCCACAAATCCCATTTCTGAAATTCTACGGCGAAAAGATCCGTGTCCAAGTACTTTGGTGATCACAACCCGCTTATTTTCTTCAACTTCCGAGAGACGCAACCTTTTCCTTATTAAGAATGATTAAAAATAGAACGCAAATATATGTCATTAAATCTATATTTCGGAAGTCAGGCACGAAATAATTCGGACTAAAAGATGCAAAATGAATTAAAACGTGAGTTTTTTATATTTTACCGCTAAGGCGACGGTTTGTCAGGGTACTCCCTAAGGACTCATTTTTTCCCTTCCGGATGTTCGGTTTGCTTTCCGGCAAGGTCACCGTTCAGGTCCTGGCGGACCATAATGACCTTTCTATTTTCCAATTCACTGAATCCCTGATCGTAACAGAAATAGAAAAGCTGATTTCTGGAGTTTTTGTGCGTACCGGTATAATAATCGAACCGATAACCTTTTTTCTGAAGATCACTCTTGAATACACTGTTTTTTTTTCCCGAATTAAGCGTCGAAAGGATACAATAGTTTTTTTTTAGAATCCTGTTTATTGTCCTGATGACATAATTCGATTCTACTGCCAACCTGTTGTTGTAGGTACTACGGCATTGGTCGTTGCAAAATTTCTGGTCTGCCCTACCTCGTAAAGGTTCATCACATTCAAGGCATTTCCGGTTATTCATAGTTTTTAATTTAGGAGGTTAAACCCGGAGAATATTTCAAATTCATTAACAAATCAAGTACAAGATCTAACTTACTAATATACAAAAAAATATTCGAAAACAAACGGAACAAAACGTTTTTTTTCGAATGTAATCGGAATCATCCGATTTTTATCCGAATAAACCTGTGACCAAAGAATAAATTCACTTCAATTTTTTTCGTATTTACATCTCAAAAACACAAAATTATGAATGCTTTAAGAAATAGTGTCAGGCTTATCGGCCATCTGGGTGACAATCCCAAAATGAGAAAGTTGGACAGCGAAAAATCTATGGCCAATTTTTCCCTTGCTACCAATGAATCCTATCGTGACCATGATGGGAATAAAAAATCGGAAACCACATGGCACAAACTTGTCGCATGGGGAAAACAGGCTGAAATCGCAGAGAAATATTTAAAGAAAGGGTCGGAGATCGCCGTTGAAGGTAAGCTGACCAACAGGTCGTATGAAGATAAAAATGGAGAAACTCACTTTGTATCAGAGATTGTTGTCAACTCGATCCTTGTGCTCGATAAGAAAATAGAAAATTAGTCCGAATCCGGGATTAAAAAGCAACAATGAGTGAAAGCCTTCATCAATCACTGGTGAAGGCTATTTTTTTGTCAAATGGTGCAAGATTATTACAATGACAGTCAAAAAATAATATCACTCTGCCTTCTTCATCGAAAAGGCGATCCTCTTTCTTGGAATATCCACCTCTAGTACTTTTACCTTAACATGCTGGTGCAATTTAACCACCTCAGCCGGATCGCTCACATATTTGTTTGCCAGTTCACTGATATGCACCAATCCATCCTGTTTCACACCAACATCGACAAAAGCCCCAAAACGGGTGATATTCGTAACAATCCCCGGTAGGATCATTCCCACCTGCAAATCTTTTACCGAAAATATCCCATCTGCAAATTCGAAGACCTTGATTCCTGAACGTGGGTCAAGCCCAGGCTTTGCCAGTTCTGAAAGGATATCATTCAAGGTTGGCAGCCCCACTTCGTCATTCAAATATTTTTCGACGACGATCTCTGATTTTAATTTTTCATATCCGATCAGCTCCTCAACTTTACAATGACGGTCGGCAGCAATCCTACTTACAAGGGGATAACGTTCAGGATGGACAGCTGAATTATCGAGTGGGTTGGCACCACCAGGAATCCTGAGAAATCCGGCACACTGTTCAAAAGCCTTTGGCCCCATGCGTGGAACCTTTTTAAGTTCAATCCGAGTTGTAAAAGGCCCATTTTCCTTCCGGTATTCAACAATATTCTGTGCAAGCAAAGGACCAAGTCCGGAGACAAAATTGAGCAAATGGCTGCTTGCGGTATTCACATTGACCCCAACCAGGTTGACACACGATTCAACTACTGAGTCAAGACCTTTCTGCAAAAGTTTCTGATCCACATCGTGCTGGTACTGGCCAACACCAATCGATTTGGCCTCTATTTTTACAAGTTCAGCAAGTGAGTCCATCAGTCTTCGTCCTATCGATACAGCTCCCCGCACTGTAATATCGTATTGTGGAAACTCATCACGAGCCACTTTGGAGGCAGAATAGATCGAAGCCCCATCTTCACTAACCATAAAGACTTGCAATGCCCTGTCAAAACTTATTTTTTTAATAAATGCTTCTGTCTCCCTGCTTGCGGTGCCATCACCAATTGCAATCGCTTCAATTTTATAGGTGGCCACAAGGGCAGAAATTTTTCTGATCGATTGACTGACTTCCGATTGTGGCTGATGTGGATAAATGGTTTCATTATGGATTAAATTTCCTTGGGCATCAAGACAGACAACCTTACAACCGGTCCGATAACCAGGGTCGATGGCCAGAACACGCTTTTGGCCAAGTGGAGGGGCAAGCAACAACTGCCTCAGATTTTCAGCAAAAACTTTTATGGCCTCGGCATCAGCCTGAAATTTGGACGAACCCAAAAATTCGGTTTCAATTGCAGGAGCAAGTAACCTTTTATAACTGTCTTTGACAGCCATCGACATTTGAAGAGCGCTATCGTTCCTGCTTTTAACGAAAAAATGTTCGAGTGCCGAAACTGCCTTTTCATCATCGGGTGCAATTCCCAGTTTCAGGAAACCCTCTTTTTCTCCTCTCCGCATTGCCAATAGGCGGTGAGACGGACAACGTTTCAATGGTTCATTTGAACCAAAGTAATCACCGTATTTAACGCCCTCTTCTTCTTTCCCCTTTATAACATGTGAGGAAATCACTCCCTCCCTCGAAAAAAGGTTACGGACAATATTCCTGGCATTCTGATTTTCATTGATCCATTCGGCAATAATATCCCTGGCACCTGCTAATGCATCCTCAACATTGGGAACTAAATCGTTTAAAAACTGAGCAGCCCTGCTTTCAGGATCACTCTCAAACTGTTTCATGAGGATCTTTGCAAGTGGCTCGAGACCCTTTTCCCTGGCCATTGTGGCCCGCGTGCGCCGTTTGGGTTTAAATGGCAGGTAGAGGTCCTCAAGTTCGTTGATATCGAAACACTGTTCAATCTTCGACTGAAGTTCAGGTGTGAGCAAATCCTGTTCANCAATTGTTTTCAGAACNGTTACTTTACGTTTATCCAGTTCGTCCAATTGTTCCTTCATCTCCTTTATTCTGCCAATGGCGACTTCGTCAAGTGTGCCAGTCATCTCCTTGCGATATCTGGCAATAAACGGTACAGTCGCACCTTCGTCCAATAGATTGATCGTATTGACAACTTGCCTGATATTGATGCCGATGCGATCGGCTATGATCTGATGATTTTTCTGAATAGTCATATGTGCAAAATTATAATTTTTCTTTATATCTCAATTTTTAGTATGTTTGAGAGTACAAAATTCAATTGATATGGACCAGCGGATTAAGAACATTATTGTGGCTTTGGCAGTTGTTTTATTTGGTGTTTTGATTTACTTCTTCAGCAATATCGTCGCATATATCCTGATTGCAGCAGTTTTAGCACTCATTGGTCGTCCTATTGTTTCCTGGTTACAGAAATTGAAATATAAAAAATTCCATATTGGTGAATCTGCTGCAGCACTCCTTACACTGCTGGCGTTATGGTTTATAACGTTGGGATTCTTTGTATTCCTTATCCCTCTGGTCGTGTCGGAGGTTAATCAGCTATCTTCCATTAATATACAAGATATTGTTACCTATCTCAACAATGCAGTTAACCAGTTAAAAATCAATTTTCCTCAAATTGCACCCAATATCCCATCCGGTGGAAACCTTGAAAACTATTTAACCACACAGGTAAAAGGATTACTCAATATGGATATGGTGAGCAATTTGTTCGGGTCGGTTGCAACAGTATTGGGCAATCTATTTTTGATGGTTTTTTCGGTGTCGTTTGTATTGTTTTTTTTCCTCAAAGAAGAGGATCTTTTCCGTAGCTGGATCCTCGTCTTAGCCCCTGAAAAAATGGAATCCCGTGTTTCGTCTGTCATGGATAAAGTTGGGAACCTGCTTAAAAGATACCTGATGGGTATTTTAAAACAGATATTCGGGGTTATGGTACTTGACGTGATTGGATTTACAATCGTCGGTTTAGGATTTAGCCATGCAGTAGTCGTGGGGGTTTTTGCAGGATTGATCAATGTTATTCCCTATATAGGACCTTGGATCGCAGCACTTTTCGGACTCGCGGTTGCTGTGGCCAATAACCTGAATTCGAGTTTTACGGAGGTCACCTTGCCTTTAATGTTGTGGATTCTCGTTGTGGTGATGATCGTTCAGTTTATTGACAACATGATTTTTCAGACGATTATCTATTCCAACAGCATCAAAGCCCATCCGCTGGAGATCTTTTTTGTAACTTTAATGGCCGGAAGCATTGCGGGTATTCCCGGAATGATCCTTGGAATACCCGTTTATACTGTATTGAGGGTGATTGCAGGAGAATTTCTATCAGAGTTTAAAATTGTCCAGCATTTGTCACCCAAAGAGAAGTAATCAATACGAATGTTCTTTAAAAACCAAAATTACTGCATCCTTTTTAGGTCCAGATTTCTGATCGTTTCGCGAAGAAATTCCTCAAAACCAGCAGAAAATTCTTTTCTTTTTAAGGCAAATTCCACTGTGGTTTTGAGGAAATCCATTTTATTGCCAATGTCATAACGTTTCCCTTCTATGATTGTGGCGATGATACCTTCTTCTTTCAAAAGAATTCGCAATGCATCGGTAAGCTGAATTTCATTGCCTTTTCCCCGGGGAGTTTTCTCCAACGCCCTGAATATCTCCGGGGTTAAAATATAGCGACCCGCAATTGCAAGGTTGGATGGAGCAAATTTTCGATCAGGCTTTTCAATCAGCTCATTCAACTGCATAACTCTATCGCTTAGGCTACTACCGCCAACAATGCCATATCTGGACACTTTCTCCCATGGGACAGTTTCAACAGCGATCACAGTTTGACCGTATTGTTCGTATGAATCGATCAATTGTTGTGTAACAGGGATTACCGAATCAATAATTGTATCCCCAAGCAACACTGCAAAAGGCTCATGTTCGCAGTGAAACCTTGCGTGATAAATGGCATCCCCCAAACCATTCAACTCCTTTTGGCGGATAAAATGGATGTTGGCCATACTTTCAATGTGTTTAAGCTGTGTATATAAAGCCTCATCTTCCTTTTCCTGAATGATTGATTCAAGTTCGAAATTCCTGTCAAAATGATCTTCAATAGAACGCTTCCCTTTACCTGAAATAATCAGGATATCTTCAATGCCCGAATCGACGCACTCCTGTACGACATATTGAATGGTTGGCGTATCAATAATTGGTAACATCTCTTTGGGTTGGGCTTTGGTCGCTGGAAGGAATCTGGTCCCAAAACCCGCTGCCGGAATAACTGCTTTTTTTATCATCTTGATTACATTATAATTGGTTTAACAACTCTGGCATTGATCTTTTGTAAATTAATGATTAATCGCTGCAACATTTCATCGTCTTCATACATTCCGATGATGGCACCTCCGGAACCCGAAAACTTGGCTGAAGCCCCACAGTTTCTGGCCGTTTTGACAAACTCCATGTTACTCTCGGAAATGTTCATAATCTTGCACCTTAAATCAAAATTCTTATCCATCAATTTATTTAGGGTACCAAAATCTTTTCTCAGGATGGCAGCTTTTCCCTGTTCGGCCAAATCGGCCAATTCAGCAAGTGTTTCGATCACCAAAGAATCTCCCTTGTCATATTTTTCACGGATATTGTTCAATACTGCACCTGAAACTTTTCCCAATTCAACCTTATAGGCCATGTAGAGCTTTGGCAAAAGAACAGGATCAATTGTTTCATATTTCCCAAACCCATTATTCTGAATGTGTTCCTTGTCAAAATCCATAAAGACGCATCCTTCATAAACCTGTATCACACGATCCTGCAACCCGGCATTTATTCCAAGCTCTTCGGTTTCTGCTTTTAGGGTGATCGAAGGGAGGATGTGTTTTGGGATATCCACATCATAAAATTGCATCAATGCTTTCATTGTGGCAGTTGCAATGGCACTTGAACCGGCCATTCCTACCTGCCGTGGGATAGAAGAGCGATAGCGGATTGTAAAATTCTTATTGCCGAGACGGATATTATTTGATTCACAATATTCTACGAATTTTTTGATAGAAGCTTTTATGAGTCGTGTCCCTCCGTAATAACCCAATAATTTAACAGAGTCAACCATGTGATAAACATTGCGAAAGGTGTTCGAGTCAACTTCCATCTCCTCAATCTTTAATTCAGGAGTCTCATAGAGAGAAATTGAGGCACCGAAATTCCTCACGATAATCGAGATGGTCTTCCCAAAATAGCCATCAGACGGGTTTCCCAGTAATCCGGCCCGTGCATAAGCCCTGGTTTCAATAATCATATAAATTCTGAAATTAAAAATTGAAAAATCATCGTATGTTCGTCTTCCACAAAGATCCTTTACCAACTTTTAGGTTGGGAAAGGAATATGCTTTTCCAAAGATAAGTTGAATAAAAATATAAACCAACGATCGTGTTAAATTACCAGATTGAAGATGATCGTACAAACACACATTAGCAATTCCCAGGTTAATAAGTATTGGTTATTAATTTAGCTTTGTCGCCATAATTCGTGCTATAACACCTCATCCTTCAACACTATTTTCTGATCATCACCATTGTCGCGCCATAACCATATTCACGGAACGAGGCATCCTGAAAATTGTATTTTGCATATTTGTGTTGCAATTCCCTCCGGAGTTCATTCTTCAACGTCCCGTTTCCGACTCCATGGATAAAAACAATTTTCTTTACCTCCGATTTAATTGCTTTGGCCATCTCTTCATGAAATTTATCCATTTGGAATTTAACCATTTCGGCATTCGAGAGGTTTGAATAGTTGTCAAGCAATTCGTGAATATGGAGATCAATTTCAACCAACTCATTATTGGGCAGTACAATTTCAGTCTCCTTCTTCTTCGGTTCCTTTGTATCTACAGCACGTTGGAAATCCTGTTGAGTCAACTTTTCCATTTCGGCTTTCAAAGGATTCTCATTCAGTTGAAACAACATAACCGGCTCCTTAAAAAGCTTTGTAACAACAAATGCGTTTTGTTTGTAAAATTTAACCGCCGAAATGGTAACCTCCTTTTGAAAAAACGGGGACAACTGTCTGGTGCGCTTTCTAAAGTTCAACATCTGAAAACAATAAACCGGTAAATCTGCGACCATTTCGGGCTTGATCAAGCCCAGAAAAACCTTCGAATTTGGACTCAGCGATCCTGCTGAAACTGTCTCATAATTGTATTTGGTCTTTTGGGCAAACCTGAAAAGAAGGGTATCGTTACAATTATTGATCAGGTACATTGAGATGTTACCTGTTGGAGGACTGGCAGGAACATCGGGAACCAATCCAAAAAGTACCTGAAGCTCTTCTTTGGCTGGATTTTGATTCTTATCCGAGAACCAGGGCTCTTCAGGTTTAACCGGTTTTTTATCCTGTGAGACTGCCGGTTTTGGAGCTGCCAATGAGGGTTGTTTTCTGCCACTTTTATCATAGTCATCCTGTGACTTAATAACAATCAGGTTGTTAATCCGAGTCGGAACTTCGAACCCATTATCGGTCTCAACGTTGACCATCTCCTTATTGATTACCGAAGTGATGCGTCCACCACCTACGTCGTTGAGAAACCTTACTTTATCGCCTATTCGTAATTCCATGATTAACAAATTATTATAAAATTTTTATTGAATGAATTAAATTACCGCCCGGGCAATTTGTCGGGTATTATCGGTGATCCCATAAGTGTAAATATGGAGGCAGGGTACTTTATGTGCAATCAGGTCTCGCGACTGTTGGATCGCCCATTCTGTTCCGACAATTTTGGCATCCTCGTTTGAATTGCACTTCCGGACCTCCCGGGCAAACTCTTCCGGAATATCAATACTGAACAGTTTGGGCAATACAGTAATCTGATTGATCATTGCCAAAGGTTTGATCCCCGGGATAATGGGTACAGTAATCCCAAATGCCCTGCAACGGTCAACGAAATCGTAATATTTCTGATTTTCGAAAAACATTTGTGTTACAATGTAATCGGCACCGGCATCCACCTTTTCTTTTAAATGGACCAGATCGATATCCAAATTGGGTGATTCAAAATGTTTTTCGGGATAACCGGCAACCCCGATACAAAAGTCGAGCGGGGAATTGTTTCTGAGATCCGGATCAAGGTATTTTCCCTGTTTCAGGTTAACGATCTGATCGACCAATTCCTTTGCATGTGAATGTCCCCCACGTTCATCCGGAGTAAAAGTTGTTTCAAATTTGAGGCCATCCCCGCGCAATGCCAACACATTATTGATTCCTAAAAAATTAAGGTCCAGAAGCACATTTTCGGTCTCTTCTCTCGAAAATCCACCACAAACGATGTGTGGGACAACCGGAATATTGTAGGCATGTTGAATTGCTGCTGCGATCGCAACAGTCCCTGGACGTTTGCGAACGATCCTTTTTTGCAAGAGCCCACCCGGCAGCTCACGGAATTCGACCTCGTCGCGATGCGTTGTAATATTGATATACTGAGGATTATATTCAATCAATTCATCTATTGTACGATACAGCTTTTCGGCTTTCTGCCCTTTAAGAGGTGGCAATAATTCAAAGGAGAAAACGGTTTTCCCTGATTGTTGGATGATATCGATAACCTTCATTCTTTTAAAATCTATAAGTGAAAATCATAATTATTGGAAGCAAAGATAACTCATTTGAAAATCCTTTCATCTTTAATTGCATTCCTGACAGAAAAGCATTGTTCCGAACCATTTATTTGTTATTTAATCCGCTCCATGACTTCTCCTGCAAAAGTGATGAGCGTCGTTTTCCTTTCAGGTGGCAGGTCAATTTTATCAAGGGCTTTCAATGCCTGGTCATGGTAATTTTTCATCAGGTCGCGTGCAGCAATGCTTACACCGGCTTTGTCGTAAATGGAAGTAATCGCATTGATTTTATCATCCGGATCAAAATTTGTTTTTGATAACCAATCCTTTAACGTTTTCAACGATGTAGGGTCGCTATCCTGAATTGCTTTAATCAACAGGTATGTCTTTTTATTTGAACAGATATCTCCCCCCTGCCTCTTACCAAACACATCCGGATTTCCATAAACATCGAGCCAATCGTCCTGAAGTTGAAATGCAAGACCTACATTTATTCCATAATCATATAACAGATCTGAATCAGATTGCGTTGCATTTGCAAGTAATGCTCCGATTTTTAGGCTTCCGGCAATGAGCACTGCTGTTTTTAACCTGATCATCTCAAGGTATTCCTCAACAGTTACCATATCACGCGATTCAAAATCCATATCATATTGCTGCCCTTCACATACCTCGATGGCAGTAGCAGAAAATAGGGGAAGCAAATCTGCAAGGAGTTGTTGATTCCCTTTTGCAAAATATTTGAAAGCCAGTATCGACATTGCATCACCACTCAATATGGCTACATTTTCACTGTATTTCTTATGGACAGTGGGTTGGTTGCGTCTTACATCAGCTTTATCCATAATGTCGTCATGAAGCAAGGTGAAATTATGGAATATTTCAATGGCCATTGCTGCCGGAAGCATCGGCTCGATTGAATTGGTAAACAGCGATGCAGCATGTAAAAGCAGGGCCGGACGAATCCTCTTACCTCCAATTTTTAACGAATAGGTAATTGGTTCATAGAGCCTTTGTGGGGTAGTTTGAGCGATTTTCTGTAGCTCTTCGCGAAAAGCTGTTTCGAAATAACTGACCAGGCTATCTAAATCATTCATAATAAAATAATTTGACACTTGAAAAGAAAATATAAAAAGAGCTGAAGGGGAGGACCCATTCAGCTCTTTTCTTAATACCTAAATATTATCATTTCTCCAATCAGGACTGGATTTTATCTTTTCCCGGGAGGATTTTTTCGCTTCCACTCATTTTGCAGTTTCCCGTAAATCGGGCACCTGGTTCAACAGAGAATTTTCCCATGATTAAATCTCCGGTAATAAAGGCAGTCGCTTTCAGGGAAAGTAAATCAATGGCCGTTATTTCCCCTTCCACATTCCCCAAAACCTCAACATTCCTGGCATAAATTGTCCCTTTGATTTTGGCTTCAGGTCCTATAACAACGCGGCCTTTACAATTCAGGTAACCTTCCAGAATTCCGTCCAACCGGATATCTCCTTCCGAATCAATATTTCCGATAATTTTTGTATCCTGGGCAAAAGTGTTTAATGCTTTTACTTCATTAATGACTGGTTTCGACATTTCTAGCATTTTAGATATAATTAAAAAAACCTTTAGATTGACCTTTGATTACCTAACATCAATTTGAAACACATTGATGTTGTTACATGCTCCAATTAAGGATTTTTAATAATTTACTGTTTTTCAACAATAAATTGACGAACCCGACAGTTGAATTAAACGACTTCGCTCTTTTCGATTGCCAGTTTTCCCCTGTAATAACCGCAGTCCTGACATACCGTATGATACTTTACAGTTGCGCCGCAATTGGAGCAAGTCGCTAAAGTGGCAGGAACTGCTTTGTCATGGGTTCTGCGCTTATCTCTCCTTGTCTTGGAATGTTTGTGTTTTGGATGTGCCATTTTTAATGTTCTTTATTTTAATTACCAATAATTTTCTTTAATTCGCTCCACCTTGGATCGACAGGATCGTTCTCCGGTTGATCAAATGTTTTATGTTCATCTAGTTTCTTGAGCATCTCCGGATCACACAGGCTATTACCGTCCAAACCATCAGGATGTACATGTCTGATCGGGATACTCAAAACAATAAATTCGTAAATCAATTTACCTACTTCGACCTGATATTTTCCGGGATGAATATAAATTACATCATCCCCATCGTCTGACTCGGACTCGCTAAATTTCACGAGCATAACGTTATGGCCATTAATCGGTTGCATATAAGTATCAAGACAACGGTCGCAAACAAGTTCGACCTCACCCTCATGCATAAATACAAGCCTAAGATAAGTAGTCCGCTTTTCCAGTTCTACCTGAATTTTAACATCCCCTTTTACTATTTCGCTCTCTTCGAATCCGGCAAAAAACCGGTGGTCAGCTAAGAAATCAAACAAATGCTTTCCCTCTTTCAGACCCGAAAACGGAATCGTATATTGCGAAAGGTAGTTCATAGTATCCCCTTTTTTAAAGCTTTGCAAAAGTATAAAAATTTATAATACAACGGAAAAAATATTTTCATTGCAAACATTTCGATTTTATTGACTGCATTAAACTGTTTTATAAATGATTCGGGGACATATATCTGATGCAGATCCCGAATCCTCCATTTTTGTATGATTGTGAATTAATTGGCGAATGGTGTTGCATATCCCAAATGAATCGAATCCACACTCGTGATATAACTCTTGTTGTGTACCGTGTTCAATGAAATGGTTAGGGACTCCCAAACGTTTAATAACTAATTTCTTATCTGAATCTGCAAAAAATTCTGCCACAGCACTGCCGAAGCCTCCTTCAATTACACCATCTTCAACGGTTAAAATAATGTCAAATTTTGAGCCTACTTCGTTAAGCAGGTCCTTGTCGATCGGGGTCACAAAACGCATGTCATAATGAGAAAAGGTGATATTTTCCCGTTTCAGTATCTCATTTGCCTGGACAACAAAATTACCGGCATGACCGATCGAAAGCACAGCAAGCTGTTCACCCTCGCTGATTTTCCGACCTTTTCCAATCGGAATTTCCTTAAAATCCTTTTTCCACTCCACAACGGGACCGTTCCCACGCGGATACCGGATACTAAAAGGTCCTTTATCAGGAAGCTGTGCAGTGTACATTAAGTTTCGCAATTCAATCTGGTCCATGGGAGCAGAAACAATCATATTTGGAATATTGCGCATAAAAGCCAGGTCGAACACACCATGATGTGTGGCACCATCCGCACCGACGAGCCCGCCTCTGTCGAGACAAAGAACAACGTTGAGTTTTTGAAGGGCAACATCATGAATGATCTGATCATATGATCTTTGCATAAAGGAAGAGTAAATATTCACAAAAGGTACCATACCGCCCACAGCCATACCTGCCGCGAAAGTGACGGCGTGGGGTTCTGCAATACCCACATCAAATGCACGTAACGGGAATTCCTTCATCATCAGATTTAATGAGCACCCTGAGGGCATAGCCGGAGTCACACCCACTATTTTTTGGTTTCTTTCAGCCAATTCGATAATCGTTTTTCCGAAGACAAATTGATATTTTGGCGATTCTGGTGTGTCGGAAGTGGTTGTATAAACTTCACCTGTTTGGATATTGAATTTCCCGGGTGCTGCATGCCATTTCGTAGCATCATTCTCGGCTGGTGTAAACCCTTTTCCCTTCTTGGTGATCACGTGAAGAATCTTTGGGCCCGGGATATCTTTTAAATGGTTAAATAAATCAGCCAATCCAATCACATTGTGCCCGTCAACCGGACCAAAATATCTGAACCCAAACGATTCAAAAAGGTTGCTTTCGCGGAAAACGACCGATTTAATCGCCTGCTGATGTTTTTGCAACACCTTTCTGGCCGTCGGACCGACTTTATTCAGCCTGCCGAGGATCTTCCAAATTCTTGATTTTAACGAATTATAAGTATGTGAAGCCTGCATTTGAACCAAATAGCGGCTGATCGCCCCAACATTTGGGTCGATTGACATATTATTGTCGTTAAGGATCACGAGGATATCTGCTTTTGAGGCGCCGGCGTTGTTTAGCCCTTCGAAGGCCATACCACCAGTCA
>TBL_comb47_HYPODRAFT_10005439_pt1 | contig 14176 bp, 12 predicted proteins | sample TroBogypolimnion_40_FD_10682 | JGI IMG/M metagenome (IMG submission 10682)
CCAGCAAGAAAATCAAGATGGAAACCGCTTCACCATCCGGAGCTGCAAACTCAATGGGGTTTTGCAGTCTCATAAAAGCGGCACTTGGCTGCTTTAGGCCTTTCACACGTCCGTGAGGGATGGCTACACCAGCGCCGAGGGCGGTAGAGCCTAAATCTTCACGAGCATTGAGGAACTCTATAACGGAGTTTGCCGTTATTCCTGTTTGTTTAGAAAATAGTTCTCCAGCGGCTGCAAATGCATCAGCCCTGCTTGTGGCGGGGATATCTAATGCAATGCAGTCGGGAGTAAAAAGATTGGTCAGGGCATTCATGTGAATTGATTATAGGTGTCCTGACGTACTAGATCACTCAAAATGCTTTTCGTGGTGATGATCTTGAATCTTTTCTTTGTGTTTCACAACTTGACGCTCTAGTTTATCGACCACTGCATCCATGGCGTGATAGAGATCGGCGTTATGTGCTTCAGCGAACAAATCCTTTCCCTTGAGATGAATGGTGATCTCGGCACTTTGACGAAGGTCCTTCTCTTTGGCCTTGTCTACTACCAGAAAGGCAGATGCATCAATGACATGATCGAAGTGCTTACGAATTTTGGCTAGTCCCGCCTCAAGATGAGAGCGCATGGCAGGGGTAACTTCCACATGACGGCTATTAATTTTCAAATTCATTAGCGACTCCTTTTGTAGATGCTATTGATGCGTGCGCATGATCATGCCTGGGGTGCGCAGCAAGCCCCTGAAATTTTTTGTGCTGTTTTTTTTGGAAAATAAACCATGAGCCTCCAGCGTATCAGCGAATTTGCTGAAAACCAAGAGGGAAGTGCAATTTTTATTACTTTAAGGCGGGGAGCCTTGCCTGGCTTACATCCGGAAGTTTTCGCCCAAATAGACTCTACGGACGGCATCGTTCTGAATAATCTGATCAGGCTTACCTTCGGCCAAAACGCTGCCTTCGCTGATGATGTAAGCATGGTCACAGATACCAAGGGTTTCACGAACGTTATGGTCGGTAATGAGTACCCCAATTTGGCGGTCCCGCAGGAAGCGCACAATACGCTGAATTTCCCCAACAGCAATAGGGTCAACACCAGCAAAGGGTTCATCTAGCAAGATAAATTTTGGCTGGGAAGCGAGGGCTCTCGCAATTTCTACCCGTCTACGTTCGCCACCTGATAGGGATAGGGCTGGGTTATTGCGCAGATGACTAATTTGCAGTTCGCCCAAGAGTTCATCTAGGCGGTTGGCAATTTCCGTTTTAGTCAAAGGCTTGCCACCTTGAGCTTGAAGTTCTAAGACTGCCTGAATATTTTCAGCAACATTGAGTTTTCTAAATACAGAGGCTTCTTGCGGTAAATATGACAGACCCATTCGAGCACGTTCGTGGATCGGTAAATGCGTAATATCGGCACCATCTAAAACAATATTTCCACCATCGAGTGGGACCAGCCCAACAATCATATAGAAGGAGGTGGTTTTGCCTGCTCCATTAGGGCCTAGCAGACCAACAACTTCACCGCATCTGACTTGTACAGATACATCGCGAACTACGGTTCTAGAGCCATACCGTTTTTGGAGGTGATGGGCGCTGAGTGTGGGCGCATTATCGATATGGGTTAAATCCGCTGTCATTTCTCTAGGGTTGCTTTTCGTCTTGGTGAAAGGATGGCTCTTGCTAAGGGCAGATCATCCGGCTTTGCATCTTTAGGGGGCGTGACATGATAGTACTGCTTTATATCATCGTACTCAATTTTCCAACCCTTTAGTTGATCTAGCATTTGCATGTTGAGTAAGCGCTTCAAGCTGGCATCACCGGTGAGTGTCAGAAACTCTGTCTTGGCGTCATAGGTAACCTGGGTGCCACGTCCCTGCATGAATTCATCTGCAAGACCTTCACGACGTTGTCTAAAACTTGCTACCGCTTCGGGACTACCTACGACATCGATAAACTCATAGCCTTGCGGATCTACTTCAATGTGGCCATCCTCACCAGTCACAATAATGCTACCTTTGATGAGTAGCACCTGACCATCGAGGTCATAGATTTGCTTAACGTCGTTTACAGAAACTTTTTCTGCTTCCAGAATGACGGGTTTATCTTGGTCTGCTTTTTCTGCGTTCGCAGAAGTTGTAATAGAGAGCCCTAGCGCGAAGGAGCTCAGGAGTGCAAGGCGCGCAAACATGCTTTTCATTGCAGCCATTTTATTGCTGACTCCGCGGGGCACGTTCAATACGTCCTTTAACTTGGCCACTGAGCACCATACTTTGTTCGACGTTGTTGAATACACCACCTTCAGTGGAGTTCATAATCGACATTCCCTGCTCAAGAGTAATTGGTCGATCCGTTTCAATCATGTCATCGTTGATGAGCACCTTGAAATAGCTCGAGCTGGCCAACATTCTTAAAGTCGCTGGCTGTGATGCAGTTGCTTCTTGAGCCGGGCGAAAGATACTGGCGTTGTCGTATAAATCGAGGATGGTGAGATCACCATCGATGTGTCCGGTATCTGACTTAACGGTTACCGGCGCTTTTTCGGCTTGGAACAGGCGCATGCGAGGCGTCAGGATATCGATTGAGGCATCGTCATCGTAGTGGGTGACTTTGACGCCCAACACTCGGTATTTGGTGTTACCCAATTCATTTAAGGCGGATAGTGCACCATCTTTAATGGTGTAGTCAGGCTCATGCAAGCGCACGCGCTCTAAAAAGGATTTTTCTGGTGGAGTATTTTTTTGAACCAGCCAAAAAGTGGCTAGCGTGAGTGCCCCCATCAAAATCAAGGGCAGTAGGCGCAACAGGGCGCGACGGATGCCGACTTTAATTTGCTGAGACTTTAACGGCATTGCTTAGCTACGAGCCTTAAGAAGTAATTCTTCGTAGCGATTCTGAGCTCTAAGAATCAAGTCACATGCTTCACGCACCGCACTATTACCCCCGTTGCGTGTCGTCACTAAATGAGCAAATTCTTGAACTGCTTCGTGGCCTTGTGCTGGGCAAATTCGGAAGCCTGCATTTTTCATCATTTGCATGTCTGGCCAATCATCACCCATGACAGCGCAATCGGCTGAAGTCAGTCCTAGAGACTGAATAACTTCTTTCAAGGCAATCGCTTTGTTTTCAACACCCATATGAACATGCTTAATGCCAAGCTCTTTGCAACGGGCTAAAACCATTTTGGAATTTCTGCCGGTGATGATGGCAGTCGGAATACCGCACTGCTCTAATAATTTGATCCCTAAGCCATCTTGAATATCAAAGGCTTTTAACGACTCTTTGCCGTCGGCACCAATCCAAACTTGTCCGTTTGTTAATACGCCATCAACATCCAATACCAATAGCTTTACTTTGCCTGCACGTTCCCAAGCCTGTGGATATTGAGCTAGAGGGTTGGTGTTGTGGGGATTGAAGGCGCTAGGCATAAAGGGGAAGCTCGATTGCTAATGGAAATTAAATAACTTTGGCTGCAAATAAATCATGTAGATTTAATGCGCCTAATAAGTGGCCCTGGCTATCCGTCACGACTAGATGATTAATACGATGCTTCTCCATCATCTCGATCGCTTGTTCAGCAAGCAATTCTGCTGGAATGGTGCGTGGATCGGCAGTGGTTGCGCTCTCGAGTTTGATGCCGCTGAGGTCGGTAGTTTTTTCGAGGAGGCGACGCAAGTCGCCATCGGTCAAGATGCCAAATACTTTGTTGTTGGCATCTAGTATCACCACCATACCCATGCGCTTTGAGGTCATCTCAAGTAAGGCATCTTGCAGTGAGGCATCGATGGAAATCTTGGGTGTGTCTACAAGGCTGCGCATCACTTCGCTGACATGCATCAATTGCTTGCGACCTAATCTGCCGCCAGGATGAGAGCGAATAAAGTCTTCAGCTTCAAAACCTCGAGCGTCTAGTAAAGCAACCGCTAATGCATCACCCATAGCCAATGCAGCTGTGGTGCTGGTAGTAGGAGCAAGATTTAAAGGGCAAGCTTCTTTTTCAACGCTGGTGTCAAGATGCGCATCTGCCAATTTGGCAAGAGAAGAATTTGGGGCGCCAGTGAGGGCAATGAGTTTTGCGCCAGTGCGCTTCACGATCGGAACAATGGTTAACAGTTCGTCGGTTTCGCCTGAATTAGAAAGGGCGACAAAAACATCATCTCTCGTGACCATTCCTAAGTCACCATGGCTAGCTTCAGCGGGATGAACAAAAAATGCCGGGGAACCGGTGGAGGCAAAGGTAGCAGCAATTTTGCGGGCAATATGGCCCGATTTGCCAATTCCAGAAACAACGATTCTGCCTTTGCAGCTATGCAAAAGCTCAACCGCCAGTATGAGGGCCTCAGCATTAGCGCCCTCAAGGCGATCACGCATGGTTTGCAGTGCAGCAGCCTCAATAGTGAGGGTGTCGCGCGCAAGCTTTAGGGTACGTTCACGAGTCTTAGCTATCATCGAGTAAGTATATGCCGTCAGTCCTTCAATTAACCCTCATTCTCCTGGCCTCGGGTGTGGCCGGAGTGGTTATTTTCCGCTATTTTGGCTTACCCCCTATTTTGGGCTATTTGGCTATTGGCGTGCTGATTGGGCCCAATGCGCTGGGCTTGGCAAATGATTCAGCCACCGTGAAGTATTTGGCTGAATTTGGCGTGGTTTTCTTGATGTTCTCGATTGGCCTGGAATTTAACTTGCATAAATTACGGGCAATGCGATCGATCGTATTTGGCCTTGGCGGCAGCCAAGTGATTCTGACGATGCTTTTAGCCATTCCTGCCAGTTTGTTAATGAATTGGATTTACCCCATCTCTTGGCATGCTGCGATCGCTTTGGGTGGCGCACTGGCAATGTCATCGACTGCAATCGTGACCAAGCTGATTTCTGATCGCGCTGAGTTAGAGACAGAGCATGGTCGCAATGTCGTGGGTATTTTGTTGTTCCAGGACTTAGCGGTTGTTTTCCTGCTGATCCTATTGCCATCCCTGGGGAAAAACCCCTCTGACTTATTCGTTGCGTTAACTGCAGCGTCAATCAAAATCACCGTCGCCTTGGTATTGATTTTCTTCATAGGCCAAAGCTTGATGAGTCATTGGTTTAAGTTAGTTGCTAAATTGCGCTCACAAGAGTTGTTCATGCTCAACCTCTTGCTGATTGTGCTGGGCATGGCAGGATTAACTGAACATTTTGGTTTGTCTTTAGCGCTCGGCGCATTTTTAGCCGGCATGTTGATTTCTGAAACACCCTATCGCCATCAAGTGGAAGAGGACATCAAACCGTTTCGGGATGTTTTGCTCGGCCTTTTCTTTGTGACGATCGGTATGTTGCTCGATTTCAATGTCATTCGTGAGCAGTGGTTATTGGTTTTAGTATTGCTGGTTGGCCCACTGCTCTTTAAATTTGGCCTCATAGCCTTGTTATCGCGGGCCTTTGGTTCTAGTCCTGGTATCTCCATTAGAACGGGTCTATGCCTTGCGCAGGCTGGTGAATTTGGCTTTGTATTGCTAAATCAAATTGATGGTTTAGATTTGATTGATCCCATCTTGAGCCAAGCGGTATTGGCAGCGATGTTGATCTCGATGTTCTGCGCACCGTTCCTGATTGAATACAGCGATCGTATTGCAATGCGATTCTCTAGTAATGAATGGCTACTGCAATCGCTTGCGTTAACTCGGGTTGCCTCTAAAAGTGTTCGTAATGAAAACCATGTTGTCATCTGTGGCTTTGGGCGTTCAGGTCAAAGTTTGGCGCGCATGCTTGATCAAGAAAAAATTCCGTATATTGCTTTGGATTTGGATCCTGATCGCGTTAAAGAGGCGGCAGCTGCTGGGGACAATGTGGTTTATGGCGATGCAAGTCGTGAAAACTATTTAGTCGCTGCCGGGCTTTCAAGAGCAAAGGCGGTTGTTATTACTTATGCCGATACTGCAGCAAGTATGCGAGTTCTTCGGCAGGTAGAACGTTTGCGTCCAGGCATGACTGTATTGGTGCGTACTAGAGATGATGCTGACATCGCCAAGCTACAGGCGGCTGGTGCAACCGAAGTAGTGCCCGAACTCATTGAAGGTAGCTTGATGATTGCTTCCCATGTTCTGCTCATTATGGGTGTGCCAATGCGTAAAGTAGTGCGACGTATCACAACAGCAAGGGAAGAGCGCTATAGCCTATTGAGAGGTTACTTCCGTGGGTCTGCGGACAATGACTTTGGTTCAAATGAGTCTTGGCGTTTACATGCCATTACGCTGCTGCCCCATTCACGGGGAATTGGTAAAACTCTTAGTGAGCTTGACCTGGAGAAAGAGGGCGTCAATGTTCAGGCAGTGCGTCGCAAAGGTCGAAACGCAGATTATGTGAAGTTGGACCCCACTCCCGATCTCAGGCTTGAGGCCAACGATATTTTGGTAATCTCAGGTAATTCAGAGGCAACCGATTTAGCTGAAGCTAAATTACTCTGAGATCTATTGACGGCTTACTTTTTCTTTTTACTGGCTGCAGGAGTGGGCGCTTTACGAGTTAGCAATGGCGCTAAGTAGTGACCTGTAAAACTCAATTCATTCTTTGCAACATCTTCAGGCGTACCAGTGGCAATAATCTGTCCACCACCAGCGCCACCTTTAGGCCCTAAGTCAATAATCCAATCGGCAGTCTTAATGACGTCGAGGTTGTGCTCAATGATGACAATCGTATTGCCTTGTTTCTTGAGTGTTTGAATTACGGTTAGCAGCAATTGAATGTCATGGAAATGCAGGCCAGTAGTTGGCTCATCCAAGATATACAAGGTTCTGCCAGTATCACGCTTGGAGAGTTCAAGCGAGAGTTTGACGCGTTGTGCTTCGCCGCCAGATAAGGTGGTTGCACTTTGTCCAAGCTTCACGTAACCCAGACCAACATCAAGCAATGTTTTGAGTTTGCGCTTAACAACAGGTACGGCTTCAAAGAACTCATGGGCTTGTTCGATGGTCATCGATAGCACTTCATGAATATTCTTGCCTTTGTAACGAATATCTAAAGTTTCGCGGTTGTAGCGTTTGCCATGACACACGTCACAAGGAACATAGACATCTGGCAAGAAATGCATCTCTACTTTGAGGACGCCATCACCCTCACAAGAATCACACCGTCCGCCTTTGACGTTAAAGGAGAAGCGACCGGCTTCATAGCCCCGCTCACGCGATGCCGGAACACCCGCAAAGAGTTCTCTAATCGGGGTAAATAGTCCTGTGTAGGTGGCTGGGTTAGAGCGTGGCGTTCTACCAATCGGGGATTGATCAACGCTAATCACTTTATCAAAATGCTCTAAACCTTTGATTGCATCATGGGCTGCAGGCTCTGCATTAGAACCATAGAGGTGTTGAGCGACGGCATGATGCAAGGTGTCGTTAATTAGCGTGGATTTTCCGGAGCCCGATACACCAGTAACGCAAGTTAACAAACCAACTGGAATTTTTGCATGAACCGACTGCAAGTTATTGCCGCGTGCACCAATGATTTCTAAAAAGCGATCATTTACAGGAATACGTTTTTCTGGAACCGCGATTGCTTCACGGCCGGCAAGGTAAGCGCCGGTTAAGGAATTTGGGTTTGCTTCTACTTCGGCGGGNGTGCCTTGAGCAACCACCTCACCACCATGAACACCAGCACCAGGACCGATATCGATTACCCAGTCAGAGGCGCGAATCATATCCTCATCATGTTCAACAACTAAAACGCTATTACCTAAATCACGAAGGTGCTTCAGGGTGCCAATCAGACGATCGTTATCGCGTTGATGCAGGCCAATTGAGGGCTCATCCAATACATACATCACCCCCGTTAAGCCAGAGCCGATCTGGCTTGCCAGGCGAATACGTTGGGCTTCGCCACCCGAAAGAGTGTCTGCACTGCGCTCGAGTGAAAGGTAGTCCAGACCTACATCATTTAAGAAGCGTAGACGTGCACCAATCTCTTTGACAATTTTGTCAGCGATTTCTCGTTTAGCGCCTTTGAGTTCAAGCGTCTCAAAATATTCTTTCGCCTCTTTCAGTGGTAGGGCGCTGATCTCGTAAATCGCGCGGGATTGTTTCTTCTCTCCTACTTTGACAAAGCGCGCTTCCTTGCGTAAGCGACTGCCATTACATTCTGGGCAAGTTTGCACATTTTGATAGCGCGATAATTCTTCACGAACTGTCATGGAATCGGTTTCGCGATAGCGTCTTTCAAAGTTAGCAACAATGCCTTCAAAAGCATGCTCACGAATACTGTTCTTGCCACGCTCGTTGATGTATTCAAAAGGAATGGTGACATCACCAGATCCCAAGAGAATCAGATCTTGTTGCTTCTTGTTTAACGTTTCAAATGGCTTCTCCACATCAAAGCCGCCATGCTTGGCCAGGGTCTGAAGGAGTTTGAAGTAGAACTGATTGCGGCGATCCCAGCCTTTGATGGCACCAGAGGCGAGTGATAGATCGGGATGCGCAACGATGCGCTTTGGATCAAAGAAGGACTGGTGACCCAGGCCATCACAAGATGGGCAGGCGCCCATTGGATTATTGAAAGAGAAGAGGCGCGGCTCCAATTCTTGTAAGGAGTATGAGCAAACTGGGCAAGCAAACTTACTAGAGAAGATCATCTCTTTGCCACTATCCATATCGACGATCATGGCTTTGCCATCAGCAAGACGCAAAGCCGTCTCAAAAGATTCGGCAAGACGTTGCTGAATATCAGGACGTACTTTGATGCGATCAACCACTACTTCAATGGAGTGCTTATCGTTTTTCTTCAGCGCTGGTAATTGATCGACTTCAAAAATTTCTGCTTTGGCTACGTTTGCTGTGCCGCCGCCAGAGCGTACACGGAAACGGACAAAGCCTTGTGCCTGGAGGTCTTGAAAGAGATCAACAAATTCACCTTTACGCTCACTGACGACTGGGGCCAGAATCATCAGCTTTGTATCTTCTGGCATTGACAGTACGGTGTCGACCATCTGGGAGACGCTCTGCGCTTCTAGCGGAAGATCGTGGTCTGGGCAATGCGGTGTGCCTGCGCGTGCAAATAACAAACGCAAGTAATCATGAATTTCAGTAACGGTGCCGACAGTGGAGCGTGGGTTATGGCTAGTGGCTTTTTGCTCAATCGAAATCGCTGGAGAAAGCCCTTCAATCGTATCGACATCTGGCTTTTCCATGAGTTGCAAAAACTGACGGGCATAAGCTGAAAGGGATTCGACGTAGCGGCGTTGACCTTCTGCATATAGGGTGTCAAAAGCCAATGAGCTTTTGCCTGAGCCAGATAAGCCAGTAAGGACAACGAGTTTCTCTCTAGGGATGTCCAGATTGATGTTTTTGAGGTTATGGGTGCGGGCACCGCGGATCTTGATTTCGTTATTCATGATTTTTTAGCGTAACTTGTTAATATAGCGCTTTCCCATGAATCCTTCTGAACTCCGCTCCACTTTGGCCTTAGCAGGCATTTTCGGCCTCCGCATGCTGGGCCTCTTCTTGCTATTGCCCATCTTCAGCATTCATGCGCATGGCTTGCCGGGTGGTGAGCATGCCCTCTGGGTCGGTTTGACCCTGGGGATCTTCAATATTGTGCAGGCCTGTTTTTACATCCCTTTGGGCCGTTTATCAGACCGAATTGGCCGTAAGCCCGTTGTTTTGTGGGGTCTATCCCTGTTTGTGGCTGGAGCCTTAATTTGCGCCGCTAAAGATGACTTGCTCTGGATTGCCGTTGGGCGGGGAATTATGGGTGCTGGCGCGGTCTCAGCAGCAATTTCTGCCTGGGTGGCAGATTTAACCCGTGAGCAGGTTCGTACTCGAGCCATGGCATTGGTTGGCGGCAGTATTGCCCTCTCATTTGCGCTGTCCTTAGTTATTGCTGCACCGATTTATCGTGCGATTAGTCTGAGTGGAATTTTTATCATTCTGGCAGTCTTAGGCGTGATAGCCATGTATGTTACTTATTACGTTTTGCCAACGAGCAAGCCTGAAGCAAAAGCTCAACAAGCTTCTTTAAAAGAAGTTTTCTTTCGACCAGAGTTGATGCGCTTAAATCTTGGTGTGTTTGTGCTGCATGCAACTCAAGTAGCTATGTTCTTAGTAGTTCCGCGTTTATTAGTACAGGCAGGATTGCCACTCTCGTCCCATTGGGAAATTTATCTTCCTGTAGTGCTGCTGTCATTTGTCTTCATGGCCCCTGCAATCATTTATGGCGAAAAGAAGCAGAAGTTAAGAACCATTTTGTTAATTGCGATTGTTTTATTGCTGGCTGCAGAATTGATTTTTACGCAAGCAAATTCAGTTATGACGATTGCAACTGCGCTACTGGTTTATTTTGTAGGCTTTAATCTACTCGAAGCCTTACAACCTTCTTTAGTGTCTCGTTTTGCTAAAGAATCTAAAGGCACTGCATTGGGTGTTTACAACACTACGCAATCCATTGGTTTGTTCTCAGGCGCGGTCATTGGGGGCTATTTGATGGATAGCCATGGTGATTTATCGGTCTTTGCCATGGGCGCAGCGCTCCTGGTTTGCTGGCTTATAATTGCTTGGTCGATGGGTGAAATGCCAACGAGAGCAATAAAATCAGAGGATGTAGACACTACGACATAAGCGCAGCTTTATTGATTAAATTAAAGCGAGCAGTTTATTTTTTAGCAGTAATAACAGCAGTAATTTTCTTCGGGAGACAACATGGCTTCGGTAAATAAGGTCATCATCGTAGGTAACGTAGGACGTGATCCAGAGACGCGTTACATGCCAAGCGGCGACGCAGTTACAAATATTTCAGTAGCGACATCTGATCGCTACAAAGACAAACAAACCAACGAAATGAAAGAAACCACAGAATGGCACCGTGTTGCATTCTTTGGCAAGCTTGCAGAAATCGCTGGTCAGTACCTCAAAAAAGGTTCACAGGTTTATGTTGAAGGTCGTTTGCGTACACGCAAATGGACTGATGCTAGTGGTCAAGAAAAGTATTCCACAGAGATCGTTGCAGAAACCATGCAGATGCTTGGCGGTAAACCAGTAGGCGGAAGTGGTGATGGTGGTGAGAGCTTCAGCCGTTCAAAGCCGGCTGAGCAGTCCGCACCAGCAGCAACTAATGCTGCATCATTAGGCGCAATGGATGACGATATTCCGTTTTAAATAGCGGTAACCGTTCTAGCAAAAAACCCCTTCTAGGATTTCCTACAAGGGGTTTTTATTTGCCTACTGCCTAGCGTGTCGAATGTTATCTGGCCAGGGCGAATTGTGATCGGTGCGGAAAGGATTGATGTCTAAACCGCCACGTCTTGTATAGCGCGCGTACACAGATAATTTCTCCGGTTTGCATTGACGCTTGATGTCAGTAAAGATCGTTTCTACACAATGTTCATGGAACTCGCCTAATTGTCTAAAGCCAATCAGATAGCGCAATAAGCCTTCCTCAAGGATTGGTCTGCCCTGATAACGAATCTGTATGCTCGCCCAATCTGGCTGACCAGTCACTGGGCAGTTAGATTTAAGAAGATGCGAGACAAGACACTGCTCTATTGGACCAAACGATTCATTGACGCCGAGTAGGCCTGGATCTGCGGGTAGGCTTGGATCTACTTCAATATCCAATCTGTCCATCAAAATGCCGCCCATTTCTTGCATCCCTTTTTTGGAGACGGCTTCAGTGGGGTTGATGCGGGTGGTGATCTTGCTGCCAGCAACTGCAGATAAGTCGGTAATGAGCCGTTCTTTAACCGCATTCTGATCCTCAAAGCGTACACTGTTAAGGCTGTTGAGATACAGCTTGAATGACTTGGATTCAATCATGTTTGGTGAGTCAGCAGGAATCTGAAACTCTGCCAAAGCAATTTGTGGCTTACCTTTTTGGTTGAGCCAGCTCAGTTCAAAGGCATTCCAAATATCAACACCTACAAAGGGTAAGGCCTGACCTTCTTTAAGGCCCAGCTTCTTTCTGTTCTCTACTCTTGGAATGGGAAACAGCAAGCTCGGATCATATTGATCTGGATATTGTGTTGATTGCCCGAGTGGAAGTGTTGCCATGAAATACTTTGTTAAATTTGTTTAGTGTTTAGTTCTTTGGTTTGTTTGAAACGCCTGATACAACATGTCCAGTTGGGGCTACAGATGCAGCTGATTGGCAGTGACCCGTTTGATCATCAAAGAAAAAGTCTGGCTCGAATTCTCGTAAGAACTCACTCTTCGAGAGGCCGCCCAAGAACATCGCCTCATCTACATCAACACCCCACGCCATTAGAGTGCGAATAGCACGCTCGTGAGCCGGCGCTGAGCGAGCAGTCACTAATGCGGTACGAATGCGCATACCGTTTTCACTGGTCGAGCGCTGTAGTCTGTGGAGCGCTTCTAATAAGGGCTTGAATGGGCCGGGAGGCAAGGGAATATCAACCTTCTTGCTCTCATGATCAACAAAAGCCTCAAGACCTTTTTTCTGGAAGACTTGTTCGGCTTCATCAGAGAAAAGGACTGCATCTCCGTCAAATGCAATACGGATTTCATTGGGATGCGACTCCGCAGTTTTACTGGACTCTGGATACACACGCGCCGCAGGAAAGCCCGCATCAATCGTTGCTCTCACATCATCCTCGTTCGCAGATAGGAAGAGATTGGCATGTAGAGAACGTAGGTAGTGATAAGGAGGTCTGCCTCTTGTAAATACGCCACGCTCAAGATGCAGACCATGATGTTCGGCGGAGCGGAACACGCGCAAACCGCTGACTGGGTCATTGCGAGACAGTATGACTACTTCAACGCGCTGCTCACCCTCATCATTAAAAGCAAGGAGTTTCTTGACCAAGGGAAATGCCACCCCTTTTTGCGCAGCCTCACTCAGGCGCTCCAGTTGCAACTTCATATAAGCACTGTCATCGGTCGATTCAAAGATACGATTTTCTTCTTCGAAATCAAACAGGGCGCGCGAAGAAATCGCAACGACGAGTTTTCCGGTGAGTGTGTAGGACATCTGGCGACCTATATCCTATTTGAGGAAAAGACGATATGCGGGGTTATTGGTTTCATCCCAGTGCGGGTAGCCCAAGGTTACCAAGAAGCTCTGGAATTTCTTCTGCTCATTCTTGGGAACTTGAAGACCAATCAAAATACGGCCATAGTCAGCCCCATGATTACGGTAATGGAACAGGCTAATATTCCAGTTAGGGGCCATGCTGGTTAAGAACTTCATCAGGGCACCTGGGCGCTCTGGGAATTCAAAACGGTAGAGTAGCTCATCTTGAGCAAGCGCAGAATGTCCACCAACCATATGACGTAAATGCGATTTTGCTAACTCATCATGCGTGAGATCAATTGTTGCGAACTTTGCTTTGCGGAAATGCTTTGCAATCGCCGCACTATCACCAGATTTTTGTGTACTGATGCCAACAAAAATATGGGCCTCACTTTGATCGCCAATACGATAGTTAAATTCAGTCACATTGCGTTTGCCGAGTAATTCGCAGAAGCGTTTAAAGGAGCCGCGCTCTTCTGGAATGGTGACTGCAAATACCGCTTCGCGGAACTCACCAACGTCTGCGCGTTCAGCCACAAAGCGCAGGCGGCTAAAGTTCATGTTGGCCCCACAAGCCACAGCCACCAGCGTTTTCTTCTTGATGCGTTTTTTCTCGACATACTTCTTCATGCCTGCAATGGCGAGTGCGCCAGCAGGCTCAAGAATGCTACGGGTATCGGTAAATACATCATTGATAGCCGCACAGATTTCATCGGTGTCAACGGTGACGATTTCGTCAACCACTTTCTTGCAGATGCGAAATGTTTCTTTGCCAACTAGCTTCACAGCAGTGCCATCAGAAAATAAACCAACATCTTTCATCTCAATGCGTTTATTCGCCTTGAGAGATTGATTCATGGCATCCGAGTCAGAGGCTTGTACTCCGATCACTTTGGTCTTCGGGCTAACGGCTTTGATGTATTCACCAATACCAGCAATCAAACCACCACCACCTATTGCGACAAATACTGCATCAATCGGTTTTTCATATTGAGTAAAGATTTCATGGGCGATTGTTCCTTGACCTGCGATGACGTCGGGATCATCAAAAGGGTGGACAAAAGTTAAGCCCCGTTTTTTACCGAGAATTTCAGAATGTTTAAAGGCATCGCTATAGGATTCACCATGAAGGATGATTTCTACCCAGGATCCGCCCCTGGCCTTTACCGCATCGATTTTGACGCTCGGGGTTGTGACCGGCA
>TBL_comb47_HYPODRAFT_10005440_pt1 | contig 14174 bp, 14 predicted proteins | sample TroBogypolimnion_40_FD_10682 | JGI IMG/M metagenome (IMG submission 10682)
CTGTTCTTCAGGAGTAAAACTTAAGTCTTGCTGGTTAATATATCTTTCGATGTCAGCGAAATCTTTAAACTCAATAATGTTATTATCCTTTGAGATACCTATTACTTTAATAAAGTTTTCGTCTAATTGTTTTTCTGAAGCAAGAGTGATAATACTTTTCATTACAGGAAAAGAAGCTACAACAGCTATTTTAGTATTTCCAGGTAATTTATGCTGCGTTAAATAAACAGCTAAATTATGAATACAACGTTCATCATAAATTAAAGTATCAGCTTGATCAGGAGAACTTATAAAAGCAGGTCTTGCTTTTCCGGCAGTACCTTCTTCGTATCCAACTACTATCTGAACTTCATTGTTAGATAATAATTCTTTAGCTTTCTGTCTTAGTTTATCCATTGTTTACCTCCGTTTCTTGGTTAACCATCTTACGATAATTATCATAAGGGCCTAACTTTTTAATTCCATCAACAGTAGTATTTACAATTTCAGCCCATCTGGCACCTTCAGCAGCAGAAACCCATGAAAAAGTAATACGGTTTACATCTACACCTAAAAAATCAAGCATAGTTCTGAAAACCATCCAACGTCTTTTAGCATGGAAATTACCAGAAGTGTAATGACAATCATTAGGATGACATCCAGAAATGATAATACCATCAGCACCTTTAGCAAAAGCTTTTAAGATGAGCATAAAATCTATTCTACCTGTACAAGGAAACCTTATTATTTTAACGTTAGGAGCATATTTAATACGACTTGTCCCTGTAAGGTCAGCTCCAGCGTATGTGCACCAGTTACAAACGAATGCAACTACTTTAGGTTCGAATTCATTCATTGTTATAAAGTATTTAATAACGCGTCAACTTCAGCATAAACTTGTTTATGGGTATAACCCAAAATATCTATAGATTTAGAACGGCACAATGCAACGCAAGTACCACAACCCTGACAAACACTAGGATTAATAAATGCTATAGTCTTTAATATTTTCCCATCTCTTGATTTGATTTCTTCTTTTTCGATAGCCTGATAAGGACAAACACTCTGACATAAGAAACAACCAACACAAGTAGAGAACAATGGTGGAGCAGTACGATTAACTACGGCTACAGAAGGATCTCTGGTCAATTCATCATTTGAGAATAAACCACAAACTTTAACAGCAGCTCCAGAAGCTTGTGCCACAGATTCAGGAATATCTTTTACATTCTGACAAGCACCAGCTAAGAAAATACCAGCAGTATTAGTTTCAACAGGTTTTAATTTAGGATGAGCTTCTGCAAAGAATTTATGTTGATCATAAGAAACATGAAGTTTCTGTGCTAATTCTTCAGCACCTGGACTTGCAATACCAGCAGTAGCTAAAACCACCATATCAGCTTCAATCTCTACTGTCTTTGCATTCATTAAGGTATCAGCACCAACTACAATTAGTTTTCCATCACGTTCATAGATACGAGAAACTCTGCCTCTAATATATTTAGCACCATCTTCTTCGATTGCACGTCTTGTAAATTCATCATAATTCTTTCCGGCAGCTCTAATATCCATATAGAATATATAAGCTGTTCCATCATGAACTTTATGTTTATATAGAATAGCATGCTTAGCAGTGTACATACAACAAATCTTTGAACAATATTCAATACCTTTTGCCGGATCACGGGAGCCAGCACAGGCAAGAAATACTATTTTCTTAGGAATTTGTCCATCTGAAGGTCTTCTTATTTCTCCTAAAGTAGGACCAGATGCAGAAGCAATTCTTTCGAATTGTAATCCATCAATAACATCTTTATATTTACCATATCCATACTCTGGAAAGAAATTAGCTCTCTTAATATCAAAACCTGTTGCAAGTACTAAGGCACCTACTTCTACTTCTATAATCTCATCTTCCTGATCAAAACGAATTGCTTTTGTAGGACAAACAATTTCACACACCTTACATTTACCTTTTATATAATAGGTACAATGTTCTTTATCAATTACAGGTTTATTTGGTACTGCCTGTGGAAATGGAACATAAATTGCTCTTCTGTTGCTTAATCCCTGATCAAATTCACTTGGAATATTCTTAACAGGACATTTTGTACAACATAAACCACAACCTGTACAAAGTTTTTCATCCAAACTCTTGGCTTTCTTGCGAATCTTAACTTTAAAGTTCCCAATAAAGCCATCCAAACTTTCTACTTCAGCATAAGTATACAAAGTAATGTTAGGATGTTGAGCAACTTCAACCATTCTTGGAGTTAAAATACACTGAGAGCAATCTAATGTTGGGAATGTTTCAGAAAGCTGAGACATGTGACCACCTATAGATGGATCTTTTTCAACCATTATTACTTTATGACCGCAATTAGCAATATCTAAAGCAGATTGAATCCCTGCAACACCACCACCAATAACCAAAGCAGTTTTAGTTACAGGAACTTTAATAGGCATTAAAGGTTCATTACGCTTTACTTTTTCAACTAATGTACGTACAATATCAATAGCCTTATCTGTTGTCACATCATTTTTGTCATGAACCCATGAACAATGTTCTCTAACATTAGCCATTTCACATAGAAATGGATTTAATCCTGCCTCACCGCATGCTCTACGGAAAGTAGGTTCATGCATACGAGGAGAACAAGCTGCAACAACTACGCCTGTTAGTTTTTCTTTTTCAATATATTCTTTGATCATTGTCTGACCTGGGTCAGAACACATATATTTATAATCAACACTTACTACAACTCCAGGAATGTCAGAAGTAACTTGAGCTACTTTTCCGCAATCAACAGTTGCACTTATATTTTCACCGCAGTGACAAACAAAAACACCTATTCTTGCCATTATTCAACCTCCACTTTTTGAGTTTTTACTTCTTCTTTTTGTACAGTTTCAGCTTTCTTTGGTAAATTAACAGGAACAAAATGACGATTAAATCCTAATTCCTTTTCAGAAATACCTACAGCCAAACCTAATGCTTGTGTAATATATAATATAGGAGTAGTTACTTTTTTTCCAAGATATTTATTAATCTCAGAACGACGCATGTCTAAATTAGAATGACACATAGGGCAGGCTACAATTATAACTTCAGCACCTCTATGTTCTGCATCATCAACAATTTTACCGGATAATCTAGCAACTGTATTTGTAGCAGAAACTGATAAACCAGCACCACAACATTCAGTTTTAAAAGCCCAATCAATTGAATCAGCACCAATTTTACGCATTACTACATCCATAGTCTGAGGATCCTCAGTTCTATCGAATTCTAATACTTTATTTGGTCTAACCAATAAACAACCATAATAACATGCAGCTTTATAGTTAAATTTATTGACTATCTTTTCTTCAATTTTATCAATAATATATTTATCGATAAACTGAATTACATTTAAGGTATTAATAGTTCCTTTATACTCCATTTCCATTACTTCATTAATCTTATGACGAAGATCATGGTTGTGCATCAATTCATGATGAGTAGTGCTAAAGCGACTATAACAAGCAGCACATGGAACAACTACATCAGTAAAGCCTTCTTTTTCTGCAAGAGCTAAATTTCTAGCAGGAAGCGATAGTGATAGTTCTTTATTTAAATTATGAGCAGCTGTTGCACCACAACAATTCCAATCAGGAATTTGCACAAGTTCAATATCGAACCTTTTAGCTAATGCAACTACTGAATCACTGTATTCTCTCGACATTCCTTCTAGGGAACATCCTGGATAAAAGCCTAGTTTCATTTTGTTTCCTCCTTTTTATCAATTGTCTTTTGAAATATCTGTTTGATATTCCGACGATTTTTAATTAATTCCGGTAAGAAATTCAACTTATTCTTTGCAAGCATAGTTGGCACTATACTCATATCTTGCATTAGTTTCATTGATCTAACTTTAAAATCTAAAGTTAAGCCTAACTCATACAACCTACCGGTTTGTTTAATTGAATCAAGGAAAGCTTTATGAAAACTAATAATGTTTTTGGATGCAGGATTAGCTTTGTTTTGTTTGATTGATTCACTTCGTAAATAGTCCATCATTGGAGGTATATCAACTTCCATAGGACAACGTGCGATACACATTTCGCATGTTAAGCAATACCAAATACTTTTTGATCGTAAAACTAATTCTTCATCCTTGGGATCTCCTGTTTGAAGCATCCGCATGATTAAACTTGGGGGGTAATCCATATCTTCAGATACCGGACATCCCGCCGAACATTTCCCGCATTGGTAACATCGAGCAGCTAAAACACCGGTATGCTCTTTAACCTTACCAGCTAAGGAATTGTCAACTATATGATTATGATTATCTGACATAGTATTGAAATTTTCTACAATATTACTGTTTTTTTGCTAACAACATTCAAAAAAAAACATTTTTTTTTACTTTTTTACAATCTTTTTTTTACTTGCAAGTAATACAACAAGTTAAAAAATAAAAACCCCAGCCAATTGACCAGGGTTTTATTTTATTTATTATTTGTTATAAAATTATTTTAACTCTTTTAAAGCATCCAAAGCATGTTGATCATTAGGATCAATAATTAAAATCTTATTAAAATATTCTTTAGATTTAGCTTTATCTTTATTAACATAATAATAATATGAACCAAGATATTGATAAGCTTCAATTAAAACTTTTTTTGCTTTTTCAGGTGTTGGCTCAAGTATAGTAATTACATTTTCATACCAAGGTTTAGCTAAACCAAGTGAATTCTCTGGATCAAAAATTAAATTTACTCTGGCTTTCCAAAAAGAACCTAAATGTGACTGAGGTGATAAATAAACAACAGTACCGAATGCTGTATCGGCTTTTGATATGTACAATTTCAGATTTACAGTATCTGCAAGATCTTTATAAATATTAGCCATGTAATATGATGACACTCCCCATTTATAAAAATCACCCGCTCCAGGATTCTGTTTGTTTTTTATATAATTTTCATAATTATTTGATGCAAGCCCCCATTTTTTCAAATTTTCATAAGAGACAGCAATTTCTTTGAATAATGAAGTCTTAGTTGTATCCATTTGCATAGCTTTATTGAAATACTCTATTGCCAATGAATCTTGTTTATTTCTACTTAATATTTTACCATAATATTCATTGTCTAAAGCATTTATTTTAGTAAAATTTGTAGTATTAAAGAAAGTAGTTATAGATCTCAAAGCATTAGTATCATCCTTTGTCTCAAAAAGATTATATGCTTGAAGTCTTTTCATAATTACATTATCTTTATCATCTTTTAAAGCTTTGTTTGTTTCCTCTAATGACTTTTGATAATCTTTATTCAAATACAATAATTGTGCATAACGCATATGGTCGGCAAGATCAGGTTCAGTTAATGCAAGATATTTCTCAATTGCTTCAATAGATTTTGAATAATTTTTCCTAGCATAATACAATTCACTGAGTTCTCTCCAAGCTGGTATATATTTTGGGTCTAATCTTATTGCATTTTGAAAAGCAGTATCACTTTGATCATAATTCCTAGCAGTAAAATAGATGCGGCCTAACTTAAAATAAGCTTCTGTACATTTTTTATCATAATAAAATGCATTTTCATATTCATTAGCTCCTTTTCCATATTCTGATTGATATAAAAACATATCACCACTAACTAAATATATTTGAGCTAATTTTTTATCTAGATCTTTTGCCTTTTGAATAAACTCAGATGCCAATTCATAATTCTTATTCTTTCCTGAAATAGCACCTTCTGCATTTGCAACCATAATATTTGCATCTTTATATTTTGTTAAAGCTGCAGCTTTTCTGAATTCCTTTTCTGCTTCCGTATTTTTCCCCAAATTAACTAATATACTTCCTGTACCTATTATATTATAAGGATCATTTGGATTTAATTTCAACCCATTTTGAAAATAATAATTTGCAGAATCATAAGATTCAGTATTAAAATAAATTTGTCCTAAATAATAATTTGTAAAAGCATCATTTGGATTTAGTTTAAATTTATTTAAAAAGTAAGTTTTAGCTGTTCTATATTGATTCATATTAATAAGCTTTTCTCCATAAGGATCTTTTTGCGCAATTGCAAAATTAGTACTAATAAATAGAGCTATTAACAGCCAAGTTTTAAGAGATTTTTTTAAACTGTTTGTCATTTTCTTAATGAATTTAATTAAAGATCATTTCTTGTTTTAACTATATTAACAGGACGAGTTGCAGGCAATATACCTGATTTTAGAATAACTCTTTGTCCTTTATCGCTTGCTATAAAAGATGCAAAACCTGATGCAAGTCCAACACGAGGTTCTGAATTGATTATATAAATATTTCTAACTAAAGGGTATTGTCCATTAGAAAGATAATATTGAAAAGGTTTGTAACTATTATCTTTATCAGCTTTTTTCTCACTTGATATAGCCATAACTTTTACTTTATCTAAAAAGGAGAGGCATGAAGAATCACTATGGTTACTAACCCAACTTACACCTATTATACCTATTGCATTTTTATTATTAGAGACATAGTTTACTACATCTTTATTTTTTTCTAAAGCTGTAATTTTGCTAGATAACTTAAGTCCTTTGCATACAGAATCAGAAACAACTCTTACAGTACTTGAACTTTGGTTATCAAAAACTAGAACAAGATCTTGACTCTTTGAAGATGTTGAAAGTTGTTTCCAATTACATATTTTACCAGTTAGAATATCTTTAAGTTCTTCCAAAGTTATTAGCGAATCTGTATTTTCTGAATTTACTATTAAAGCTATTGCATCAACTGCTATTTTAGTTTCTTTAGGAAAAAATTTCTTTTCTTTGAAATATTTGTTTTCAACATCATTTAGTTTTCTTGATGCTATAATAAAACGAACACTATCTTTCAATAAATAATCAAAAGCTTGCTTTTCCGTAGTATAATTTACATTAATTGAAGCATAAGTATACAAACCTTCAAATACTTTAACTTCTGAATCTGCTATTGGTTGAAAGGTTTCGTCAACAGCTATATTTATTTTACCTGAAACCGGTGTATCTGTATATTCTTCTTTATTATTTTTACAGCAATATAGAAAAATTATAAAAAAACCGAACATTAAAAATACAACCTTCTTTTTTGAGATTTCATTCGTTTTCATCAGTTATTGTTTTTTGTTCTTTATACAATCTAAAACACCTATAAACTCCATACACAAACAATATGCCACCGAGTGCATATCTTTGAAAAGGTTTCACAGCGGTGGCATAAATATTAGTAAATAATAGTATTGATGCTAAGACTAGATATACAATTACCATTATATATGATAAATATTTTAAAAACAATTTAAAATAATTTATTAGTCTTTCATTCAAGCTTGAGAAATCCATTAATTACTTAGTTTAAAATTAATAGGTATACTCATTTGAACTTTTACAGCAATTCCATTTTGTTTTCCTGGTTTCCAATCCGGCATTGATTTAATAACACGCATTGCTTCTTCATCACAGCCACCTCCAATACCTCTTAAAAGTTTAACTTCTTGAATTTTTCCATCCATATTTACTACAAAAGAAACATATACTATTCCAGATGTGTTTTCTTCTCTAGCTTGTAACGGATAGTGAGTACTACTCATAACATATTTTTGCAGATCCTCATCTCCCCCTTGAAATGTAGGCATTTGTTCTACATTTGTCCATGTTTTATTTTCAATTTTCTCTCCTGTTTCATTTGGCAAGTACAAATCTGTTGGGATTTCTCCATAGTATTCATCATTACCGGTATGATTAACATTAGATATCGCTAATTTACTCTGATTAAGTATATCCTGAGCTAACATTTCATGATCATCATCTACTAAATCATCTGGCTTTATTTCAGGAATATCAAACTTTTGAGTACTCTTAGTTGGTTGAGGGATATCAATTTCTTGATTCTTTTCAACCTTTTTATTCTCAATTTCAATTACTCTAAAAGATATTTTACCTTTGTCATCAGTTTTATCTTTAGGGAGCATCGTTTTAAAGATTACAGGCGAACTTATTGCTACAGTAAAAAAAGTTATTGAAATAATAATAGCCCAAAGTTGCCTTTTCCATGATTTTCTTCTTAACATATAAGCTCCATAATCATGGTTTTTTTCTGTGAAGATCAATTCACACCATTCATCGGTGTAAATATTTGTTTTTTGTGACATGGCTTTAATTTTTTTAAATTTAAATTAATAAAACATACAATTTTTTATTTGTTATTTATTCTAAATCTGATTTATTCAAAGAACTTCATCTTGTTAAGAATATTTTCCAAATTGTTACACGACGAATCGTTAGTAGCTTTAATTAATACAACCAAGTTCAACAATTACATTTCTTTCTCTTTTACAGTTTTATTTTAGATCAAATTTAATAGGGAGATTAAATTGTACTGGAACAGCAGCTCCATTTTGTTTACCTGGTTTCCAATCGGGCATCATTCTTATTACACGTACAGCTTCTTCATCACAACCACTTCCAATTCCTCTAAGAATTTTTATGTTTGAAATTTTCCCAGTTTTATTTACAACAAAAGTTACATAAACAGTACCATTTGTGCCATCTTCTCTAGCTAGCTGAGGGTAATGAATGTTTGTTTTAAGGAATTTACTTAGTTCCTCAACACCTCCTAGAAATTCAGGCATTTGTTCAACTACTGTTAGTGGTTGCATACCTTCACCTCCTCCTGTTGCATCAGGAACATCAAGTTCGCCAATTAATTTTGCATTAGGATCATCAGTACCTTTTACATCGGCTGTTGAAATAGCTTTGTCAGATTTATTTAATTCTTCCTGCGATTTCATCTGATCCTGGTCGTTTACTTCTTCATCCGGTTTAATTACCGGAGGAACAAATTTAACAGAACTCTTTAATGGTTCTGGTGGTGGTTCATCAATAGGCTTTACTTCATCTTTTGGCTTATCTAATTTAATGTCTGCCATAATAATCCTATCAGTATTAGCTGCTTTTTCTTTTGGAAGAATTGCTTTTAATAAAACAGGTGAACTTACAGCAACAGTAAAGAAAATTACAGCAATTAATGTAGCTCTTATATGCCTTTTCCCTGAACCTTTTCTCAACATATAGGCTCCATATTCATGGTTTTTCTCTGTGAAGATCATATCACACCATTCATCGGAGTAGATATTCATTTTTTGAGACATGGCTTTGTTTTTTAAAAATTTAAATAATTAAACTTACAATTGTTTATTTGTTAATTGTTCAAGTCTTTGATCCATTCCAGATCTTTTGGTGTGATATCTACAATAGCGTACTTACCGATATTACAGATCATCATTTCGTCAAGAACATCTACCAAATTTTTATACGACGAATCGTCAGTAGCTTTAATTAATACAACAGGTGCTGTTTTGACAGATTTTTCTCTCATCACTCTAACCTTTAAAGTGTCTTCAGAAATCTCTTTGTTTTCTTTTTGCAGTTTCAATTTCTTAACCTGTGTCATTACTTCACTGTTTCTGTCAAGTAACATTTTCCTAATACCACTAGGACTATAATTTGATGTTTCAATTTTTGGTGCTACACCTTTTATTTCAGTCCCATTATAATAGAATACCTTATTATTTTTACCTAAAACGATAGTAATTGCTAATGAATTCTTCAATGTTGTTTGTTGATCATCTTTTACCTTATCTTTGGAAGGCATTGCAATTTCCATTGTCTGAGGTTTTATCATAGAGGTTGTAAGCATAAAGAAAGTAATAAGCAAAAAACCTAAGTCAACCATAGGAGTAAAATCTACTCTTGTTGACAGTTTTTTGGCTTTCCCTTTTTTGCCACCACCTTTTCCTTCTGTGTTTATTTCAGACATTTTAATTTATTTTTAAAATGATTTATTATATTATAAATTTTCCGGAGCTTTCTCCAGACTTGTTATTAAGTTATACTTATTTTCCTGAATATCCTGTAAGGTATTCATAACAGCTTTTATCTTAGGAAATGGAGTTGCTTGATCAGCTTTTATTGCAATAATTAAAGATTTGTCTTTTACAACATCTTCTTCTCTACTCATTGCTCTTGCTGCCTGAACCCATGCCTTAAATTGATTATTTGCTGTATCAGAAGGTATTCCTACTGCATTTTCTTTTAAATCTCTTTCGGCTGAACTTAATGATAAATAAAGTTTTAATTTTTCTATTGGCACTCCAAATGAAGGAACCAAACTAAATTGTTTTAACTCATCATTAGTGAAAGTGATATTATATGCTTTTGCAATTTTTTGAAGCATCTTTATTCTTCTTGCCTGCCCATCTATTCCAAAGAAAACTTTTCCATCTTTGTCAACTTCAATTTTCATTGTATTTGTTTCCGGAATTTTAATTTCAGAGATCGAAGATGGTGTTGTAACTTGAACAGGTTCTTTTGCTGTAAAATTGGATGTAAGCATAAAAAACGTCAGTAAAAGAAAAGCAACGTCGCACATTGGCGCCATATCGACCCAGGTACTCTTACGTGTTGGCTTAACTCTTGGCATTTTGCTTAAATTTTAAATTGTTTTTTATTAAAAATATTATTAGTGTTTTTCAGCATAAGTCTGAACGATACTAAAACCAGCTTCATCAATACTATGAGTTAGCTTATCAATTTGAGTTGTAAATACATTATAGAATATAATAGCTAAAGCTGCTGTTCCAATACCAAAAGCTGTATTGATAAGAGCTTCAGAAATACCAGTTGATAAAGCTACTGAGTCAGGTGCACCTGCTTGTGCTAAAGCTGCAAAAGCTCTAATCATACCTAATACTGTTCCTAATAGACCCATCAAAGTAGCAACTGATGAAATAGTAGCTAATACAACTAAGTTTTGTTCTAAACTTGGTAATTCTAATGATGTAGCTTCTTCTACTTCTTTTTGGATTGACATCAGTTTTTGATCTTTAGTCATTACTGTATCTTTTTCTAATGCATTATAGCGATTTAAAGTTGATTTTATAACATTAGCTACAGAACCTCTTTGTTTATCACATTCTACAATTGCTTCATTAACGGTATTATATTCAATTAAATGTTTTACTTTTTTAACAAAAGTTGTTATTGAACCTTTTCCTTTAGCTTTTGTAATTGTAAAAAATCTTTCGATACTATAAGTAATTACAATTATTAATAAGGTCATTAAGATAGGTACAATAAAACCTCCTTTGTAAACTGTTCCTAAATAATTACCCGGTAGCGGAGCATTAGCATTATTACTTCCCTGGAAATTCTGTCCATTTCCTAAGATTAAGTAATAAATACATTCAGCAGCAATTAATGCGATTGGTATTACTACCATAGAGAATAAAGATTTTAAACTTTTTGATAAATCACCTTTTGAAGAATCGACTTGTTTTTTCATTTCTAAAAATTTATTTATTGTTATTAATTTATTTGTTTTAATTTTTTAATAGTTGAGTTTTATAACGACTATATTTACTTTTTATTATTGATAATTTATTCTGCAAAATTACACTTTTTTTTAAATCCAAACGTATTTCATTGTATATTATTTTCAACAAATCAGTTTACGGTTGTTATTGATAAGTTAACGGTAAATGCAGAAAAGAATTTGGGTATAATAAAGAGCCTTCACCATAACAATGATGAAAGCTCTTATTTTTTAACTTTAGGCACTCCAAACTTTAGGCATTTTAGGCATTCTCTTCTATTCTTTTACAAACTTCTTAACTACAGTTTCTTTATCTGTATAAAGCTTTAGAATATAAATACCTTTCGCGAAAGCGGAAGTATTTATTGTTGCTTTCTTATTTATATATATTGTATAGACGGTTTGCCCGATAAGATTTATAATCTCTAATCTTTGTTCTGTGTTAGTGTTTGTTTCTATAGTAAGATTGTCTTTGGTGGGATTGGGATAAACTTTTATAAACCCTTTCTCCTGTTTTATATCATTTATCCCTGCTGATATCCCTTTTAAACGTATAATAGGATTTACATGTACACCATTGTAATAGGTAAACCATCCCATTACATAATAGGTATCATTCGTATCCTTTTTAATACAACAAACAGAAGAATTTCCACAATTAGGTTGAAGATAGCAACTATCAATACCCTCTCCATTAAAATAAGTAGTATCTATAAAGCCATTTATATCAGTTTTACAAATATTATTTCTTAAATATCCTTGATAATTTTTAAATGCTCCACCAATTAAATAACCATTATCTGAGGTTGGACATACACTTAAAACACCATTAGGGTAAGCCATCGAATTAAAATTATTAAAAGTAGAATCTAATGATCCATCAGGATTTAATCTTATCATAGTTTGAAATTGATTATTGTTGTTTATATAAAACCCTCCAACAACAATTATCTTACCATCATTCTGAATATAATAAGGAATAGGACTACTATAACCACTAACAAAAATTGATTTAAAAGTAGTATCCAGATTTCCTATGGTGTCTATTCTACACATTACATTTGCAGGTATTGTGTCGTATCTTGTAAAACCATTTGTTCCACCACCATATAATAATAATTTGTCTGAAGAATATTTAACAATACCAAAAACAGCACTATTGGTACTATGTCTGAAATTTGTATCTTGAATACCATTGGGTGAGAATTTCCTTAAACAACTTTTATTATTGTTTATAACATTGCATGACGTATCACTACCAACTAAGATACTACCATCTGTGAAAATATATGGCTTATAATATATATTACAAAAATTTGCATTAATCATATTACTTCCCCAAGAATTATCTAATTGACCGTTATTATTTACTTTAGCAAGAGAAAATAGTGTTAAGAAAATATAATTACTATCTATCCTTTTTAAAAACTCAACTCCATCACCCCATGGATAATGAAAGCTATTATCAATACTTCCATCTTTACTAACCCTAATTATATCAGCAATAGTAGCACCATCATAAAAATAGCCATAAATCATTAACTTTCCATCAGGTTCAAAATTTAAACCATAAACTGCTGCACCACTTCCCATAAAATAAAAGTTATAATTCACATTAAAGGTAGTATCTAATGAAAAAGCTTGAGCTTTTATATTATTAGAGTTAAAGCAAAAAGAAAGAATAATTAGATAGAAGTACTTTTTCATAAGTTCCTTATTTAATCAGCAAAGTTACTAAATTTTTATTAAAATTCATTCTTTTCAAAATAAATAATTCTTTTTTGAAAATAAACTTGCAGATAACAAAAATAATCTATAATTTTACACCCTCTAATTATAACTGGGATTCTAGCCTCAAAAAGCACTGGAAGTCGCTAATTAAGTCGATAACTTAGAATCTCAAAACTAATCGGATTAAAAATTTTATCAATAATTGGAATTTATATAAGCGACAGGATAATACCTCAGCTTTAAAAAAAAATTAAAATGGATACTTTTAATATCTATAGTCGGTTTATATTATATAATGGTCAGAAAAATGATCGGGATATTATTAAGTCCAATTCTCCGGTTTTTATTAGTAAATTTATTTTTAAGAATAGAATTACAAATTCAAAAAAACAGCCTTCAAAAACTAAAGTTTACCTATTTTTCCATAGATGCCTTTTATTAACGGCACAAAGCTTTTTATCGATGATAACAAGCTTTCGATTGATGATAACAAGCTTTTCATCGACGATGCAAAGGTTTCGATCGACGACGCAAAGCTTTTCATCGACGACGCAAAGCTTTTCATCGACGATACAAAGGTTTTCATCGACGATACAAAGCTTCGGATCGATGACGCAAAGCTTCGGATCGACGATACAAAGCTTCCGATCGACGACAACAAGCTTCGCATCGATGATAACAAGCTTCGCATCGACGATAACAAGCTTAGGACGAAAAAACGATCTTTTTCTATGCACTATCTTAAATTCATGTCATATTCAGTTAGTTAAATTTATTGAGAAGAAGGGTAGCCTTTTTGGGCAAAGATTGTTATTTTTAAACAAATCATATTAATTATAAAAATAAATTTCTTAAATAAATACTGATTAAAAAATAATAATACAATGAAAAAATTCTATCATATAAATCCGGGTATAACTCAAACCCGAAATGGAGACTTTTTAATGAGAATTCTTAGCATTATATATAAATTTACCTTAAATCAAGCATTGTTTACAGATTTAACTTACAAAGCACTTGATTTTCAAACTCAAATTGATTTATGGGTAAAAGCTATTTTAGCGGGAGCTACAA
>TBL_comb47_HYPODRAFT_10005442_pt1 | contig 14173 bp, 15 predicted proteins | sample TroBogypolimnion_40_FD_10682 | JGI IMG/M metagenome (IMG submission 10682)
AAAATAGTATTATTGTGATAATATTTTTTTTTCATTATCGTTTTAGTTTGAATATAGTTGGTATCACACTCTAATTTTATACAGAGAAATTTTTTTTTAATTTTTTAAAAAGTTGGAAAAAGAAGAGTTCCACTAAAATTACCAACGGCAAAAGTGGGAGTTGTAATGACATACGGATAACAATACGCTCCTTGATTACATTCAACGATGCAACTATAATTTACTTGGTCTAATCCACCTGAACTGTTCGTCACGTAATCTATTACTTCTGTATTTGAAGCACTTACACTAAAACCAATAACTATACGAGTTCCATTAGCAATACCATTACATTGGCCGAAGTCCATGTTGAATTGATATACACCTGTTGTTTGACAGATGAAATACGCATAATTTCCATCTGTCAAAGATGATGAACCGACATTTACAAGAAAGTATCCCAAGTTGTTAAAACTACTGCTACCAAATTTACCATTGTATTGTCCGTAATTGTAAGAACTATCATAAGACGTTTGAGGTGCTGTATTGACTTTCCAAAGTGTTCCTATACCCGTAGCTGTTCCATAACTTTGTAATCGAACGTTAAAAGCAACAGGTGCGACTGTAACTAATTCTTTTGTGCTTGCATTATAGAAAACTCCAGAAAATGTACTTGGTGTTTGAAATGATGATGGGGCAGATGTTAGAGTAGGTGCTCTTACTGGGTTTATAACACAAGACGACGCATTTAATGGAACTGTTGCTGAACCTATTGCGCTAATACATATAGAATTTGTAGGTTGATTTGTTTGACCTGATTGATAGCCTATCGCTATCGAATAATTTCCTTGTCCTGTATATCCAGCTTGAGAGCCTATAGCAACAGAATTTATACCTTGACCAAAATAACCTGCGTTATTTCCAACAGCAACTGCCCCTGTTTTTTGCCCATATGTGCCTGAATTCTCTCCAATCGCTATACAGTCTTGTCCTTGATTTGAATATCCGGCATTATGCCCAATAGATATTGCTCCCGTTCCTTGACCGGTAGCTCCAGCAAAGTAGCCCATTGATATAGCATAATCTCTTTGGCCAGTTTGACCAGATTGATTTCCAATTGCTATTGCTGAATTACCCTGTGCTGATATACCACAAAAAGTTCCTATGGCTATTGAATTACCGCCCTGTCCAGTAAAACCGGATTGGTTTCCAATCGCAATCGAATTTGCTCCTTGATTATATTGACCGGCTTGTTGGCCGATTGCTACCGCATAGTTACCTTGCCCAGAATAACCGCATTGATTTCCAACAGCAACTCCATAATTTCCCTGATTATAAACACCTGCGTAATAGCCAAGACCTACGGCATAGGGTTGTTGATTCACATATCCAGCTTGAACTCCTATACCAATCCCAAACTGTTGCTGTCCAGTATAACCCGCTTGATATCCTATCGCTATACAATAAGATTGTTGGCTATTTGTTCCACATTGATATCCCATTGCGACTGAATATGCTTGTTGTCCTGTATAACCACATTGCTGTCCGATTGCTACTGAATTTGATTGCTGATTAAAGTTACCACATTGATATCCTAAAGCAACAGAATAACTTGCTTGATTTACAGCACCACTATTATTACCTATAGTAATATTTGTATCTCCTACTACGAAAGCTGAACCATTTGAATATATGTAGTCTCCCCAAGTTGAGGATGTTAAACTAATAGACCCAGTCGGTCCCGTGACACCTGTAGCTCCTGTTTTACCTGTAGCACCTGTAGCACCTGTTACACCAGTATAACCAGTGGGTCCTATTAATCCAGTATAACCAGTGGGTCCTGTAACACCCTGTATTCCCGCATCAGAAATATTCCAAGATGAAAAAGTTCCTGAACCAGAAATAGCATCTACACTTATAACCATCGTAAAACTTGAAAATGAAGTTATTGTGCCTTCCATCCAGTTTGTAGAACTATTAATGAATCTCACTCTTTGACCTGTTTGAAAAGCTGTTTGGCTTGAACTTAAAGTTGTTGTAAATGTTTGCGACCCTATTGCTATTGTATTTGAGGTCAATGATGATAAACCATAATAACCTAATCCCTGTAATCCTGTTGGACCCGTTACACCAGTAGAACCAGTGGGTCCTGTAAATCCAGTATAACCAGTTGGTCCTGTAGCACCCTGTATTCCCGCATCAGAAATATTCCAAGATGAAAAAGTTCCTGAACCAGAAATAGCATCTACACTTATAACCATCGTAAAACTTGAAAATGAGGTTATTGTTCCCTCCATCCAGTTTGTAGAACTGTTTATGAATCTAACTCTTTGACCTGTTTGAAAAGCTGTTTGGCTTGAACTTAAAGTTGTTGTAAATGTTTTTGACCCTATTCCTATTGTATTTGAAGTTAATGAGGAGCAACCATAGTAACCTAATCCCTGTAATCCTGTTGGACCCGTTACACCAGTAGAACCAGTGGGTCCGGTATAACCAGTGGGTCCTGTTAAAGATATTGGTGTCCAAGATGCTATACCTTGTGTATTATTACAGTATAAAACTGTTCCCGGCGATGCTCCGGTTGTAACCTGTAATGTCCCCGTTACAACGCTTGAAGCTTGAAAATAATTAGCTGTTACTTCATCGGCTGATAATGTTGTTAGATTTAGCAACGCTAAATAATTGTTGGAACCATAATTAGTCATTTATTATAACAATTATATATTATAATAAAAAAAATCTTGATTAACTTTCAGTGTAACCCAATTTATTCAATTACATTATCATGAAATTCTATCTTCTTGTTGAAATTCTTTCGATAAATACCTTCACTCACATCACACAATAAAAATGGTCTATCATCATCTTTTGTCGCATAGTCATATATCTGTAAAAATTGAGGTAATGTTACAGAATGTAAATCAACAGATTTGTAAATTTCTTCTAACTTTTCTTTTGAGAAATTTTTGAAAATAAATATATATGTTGCTTGAGACCATAGCGCTGGAGGTAATTGATTTTTATATTGGAAACTGATATAAACTGATGCTTTTAAATGTCTTCCATTGAAACATAATGAAGCAAGACCTCCTCTTGTTTTATTCAATTCTGTCGCCAAATCATCAATTATGAAGCAATAAGATGGTGCCTTTTTTTTAGGCTTATATTTAGCTTCTTTATATTTAGAAATTTCACCTGTCTCTTTTGGAGGTTCAATTGGTGCTACTCCAGCACCTCTATATATGGTTATTGGTCTTCCTCCACCCACTTGACTTGCTTCTATTTTTTTGGGTTGTTTTACCTCTTCACTTTCCGATTCATCTCCTTCTAATAGGGAATTAACTATAGTTTGTAAAATATCTGTTTTACCATCCATCAATGATGGAAATAAATTAACTACATTTCCTCTCGCTTTTAATCGTTTGATTAATTCCATCATCGTATCATCGGCTTTAGCTGTGGGGCTAAAAATCCAAAAAACTGTTCTTTTTGAGGTTGTTTCAAGGGCTAATTTTGAAATGACTGTCGTCTTGCCCGATTTTCGTTTGCTACATAAAAAACTTATCGAATATGGAACCGATATTAGCTTACCACCTTTTACTTTGGTTTCATCTTCATGTAATAAAGGTATGAGGGGTTTTACAGTAACATTGTTAAGTTTTACTTCAGAGATACTCATTTATTTTATTATTGTAAATAAATTTATTGTGTAAAATAAAATGAGTAATTTACAAACAGCATACGGTGGATATGATGTAATATCTGGAAGAGGTATATTTTTAAGAGACCCCAACAGAAATCCTCCCAAAGTTAGGAAATTATTAGAGAAGATTGGAAATCAACCAGTTACAAGTTTAATGTTAGTTAGAACTCCATTAGAAAAAGGAACTAAATCTTTACTCAATATCGCAAGTTTTGGAAAACTTAATGATAGTCTTCGCGAAAGTCAAATTGATAAATTATTTCATCTTTCATTATTCATTAACAATAAATACATTTTAGAAAAAAATGATGTAATTAATATGGCTGAAAGAAATCCTGTTACAGATAAGAGTGAAACATTAGTCATTCCTGTTGATAAACCTCTTACAATCAATGAACTGATTGAGAACACTCGAGTCAAAATGGGTAATAATTATGCTCCCTATAATGCTCTTGACAATAATTGTTCTGTATTTGTCGATAATGTCCTCAAAGCAAATGGATTACAAACAGATAATGGACACATATTCGTTCATCAAAGAGTTAGAGAACTATTCGATAAATTTCCTTCATTAACAAAAATATTGACAAATTTTGCTACAACAGCAGGTGCTTTTGTTGATAGACAAATACAGGGTGAAGGTGAAAGAAGAAAAATACATAATTTTGGTTTGAGAGAATTCTAATTTTTAATTTCTTTTGGAATTGAAAATTATAGATTAAATCTTTTCTTATAATCTGCGATACTTGCTTTCAGGGTTGGTTTATTCCACAGCACAAATCGACTTAATGCGCCTGCTGTTTTAGGGTCGTTCCAATTCTCTCTTGCTTTATGACGTTTAATATAGTTAGCCTTCTTTTGTTCAGACTTATTTATTGTGAAATCTGAAAATCCTCTTTGACCGAAGTCTGTGTGTGTATTATCATTGAATATTGCTCTCCATTTTTTTAATTTAAGAGGAGATTCATCAATCGAGACAAGTTTTAACATTTATTATATCTAATAATTTTTTTAATGAAATTTTGGCGCTTCTAAAAATGGAGTAAATTTTTCTTGAATTCGTGGTGGGAATGAATTTTCATCATAGAATTCAATAATTAAACCAAGATAGTCATCTCCTGTTGAAGAAATTGGCTTACCAGACATATCAAACATTGTAAAAGTATAATTACCTTGTATGATTTTTGGAACTGAAAATTCTATAAGAATATCTTGAGATGAATTATCAGTAAAACTATTGTATTGATTCAAAATAGATATGGGTTGATTTTCAGACATATCACTAAATAACATCAAATACTGACCCAATGAACTTTGCGCTTCGTAAGCAGATGAGACGATTTTCATAAATTTCACTCCAAATGGAATATTAACTGATTGAGTAGTTACTGATGATGGGTAGGCAAAATGAAGAAAAATTCCTTTTACTATTTTCATTGTTTATTATATAAAATAAAAAATATTTCTTTAAAATAAAAACAATGGCTCGTCCGTATAGACTTTATAAAGATGAAAAAAATGGTAAATTCTATCATCTAATCAATAAAGATGGTAAAAAAACCCGTAAATACATTAAGGTTCCTGAAGGTATATCACAGAAGCAACTTACAAAGATTAATATCAATTTATTGGCTCCAGAAGGAAGACGCATCAAAAGGAAAAGAAAAAAACCGAAATTTATTTACAAGAAGAAGATTATTAACAAAGGTATGGTTACTGTTCCCAATCCAGAAGGCTTACCTTTGTATAGATTTGCGCCAAAAGAGACGCTTTATATTGGTGAAAAAGAAAAAGAAGAAGCAAAAAAAAATCAACAAGAATTTAAGAAACAAATTCTTAATGAACTTAAAGAAAATCTCCCATCTCGCGAGATTGAAATTGAAACTAAAAATCAGGCTAAAAAACTTAAAGAAAAATTTGTCGAATCATTAAGAGGTAAAGTTTCTAATAATGAAGAAAAAACACAAGAGAAATTTTCTAATTTAATGGAGGGAGCTCGTTTCACGACACCTTCAAAACCACTGGATTCATTCTCTGGAACAAGTCCTAAAAAACGTTCTACACGAACTCTTTTAGAAGAAATTGATGATGATGAATTAATTTTTTTAATCCAACAGTATGCTATTGAGCATCCTTCATCCAAAGAAATTAGTTGGGCTGTAGTTAAGGCAAACGCAGGTTCAAAAAAGAAATTACGAAATCAGGCTCAATTCAAGAGGGCTATCTCTGAATATAAAAAGACACTTGATGAAGTCCAAGCAAGAGAACTATTTAATGTAAAAGAAGAAGAAAGGGATGACGAAGAATTAGATGACGAAGAAATCAGAGAAATTAGAAATACCAAAGGAAAAGGTATTAAAGATGGTCTATATAATGATGAAATCGAACGTATTACTAAACACAGATTTAAGGATACATTGATTCCAGTTATCGCGCAAGATGAAATTTATACTCTTCCAGGCTATCTGAAAAAAGGAGCTAAAATTTTTGGTGGAATAATCAATACGAATCCTTCTACAAGCGATGGTTCAGGTGAAGATGGTTATAGACCTGGTCATTGGACTTCCTTTCTCGTAGATGCTCGCGATGACCATCCTACGATTGAATGGTTTGACCCATTGGTTCAAGATGCTCCAAGCAAAGAACTTGTTGATACTCTTAAAGGAATTGGTAAAAAGATGAATCCAGAAAAGATGTTTCTTTTCAAAATGAATCAAATTCAGCGTCAGAAAAATTTGAGTAATATGTGTGGTGTTCATGCTATAAAATTTTTAGAAGATAGATATCAGGGTAAATCTTGGGCTGATTCAACGGGTTTCAATCACTACATGACTAAAATAGCAGATGATAGTAAAGACGGAGAAAAAAAAATTGAATCAGTCGCGAATAAATATAAAAAATATTTATAATTCCTTCATTAATAAAAGATAATAATGCCGACTAAACATAAGAAAGTTACAGGGGGTAAGAAAATGGTCAATCGTAAAAAAGGTATGGGGTTTGCCGATGATTTTGATAAATTTTTGAAGGACACTAAATTGGTGTCGAATGTTGGAGCTGTGGCTTTACCATTTTTGGGGGGTCTTGTGGGTAGTCTTGCTGACCCATTTGTAGGACCCGTTGGAACTGTAATGGGTGGTATCGCTGGTCAATCTGCTAATGATTGGATTAAATCAAAAGGTTATGGAAAACATCATCAAAAAGCCTATGGATATTTGGGTGGTGTTCCTCTGAAAATAAATAAAGGTAGCAGATTTCCAAAAGAAGAGGTCGGGAAAGTCGCAGGTGGTGGTAGAAGAGTTAGGGGACATGGTATAGGTCTTACTGCTGTTTTTGGAACTGTTTCGAGCGATAGGGGTATGCCTTGCTTCTAATTGTTTTTATTTGCGTATAAGTAAAATAAAAACATCTATTTTGATGGATAGTGAATATCCGGTGGCAAAAAATCTTTGACTATTGTATCCGCATATGGTTCATCGGCTTCATTTTCAATCAATTCATTTACATTATTCAATATTTCTCTCTTCTGTTTTTCTATATTATAAATTGTCATTTCTCTTTCAAAATTTAGAGCATTTTTATGTATCTCATGAGTATTAGCACGCTTAAAGAAACACACTGTGAAAGACCAAGGGACGCCATTCGTATCGATGGGTAAAAATAGACCATCAACTAAATTGAAAGACCAACTATTTTTATTATTCCGATTAAACGCTTTAGAATTTATGTCATAATTAATTTGTTGATAATATAACACACTTAGGGGTGGTGTTGAACCCATATTGAGAAATTGTTGAAGAATACCATTATAAACCGATGTTACCAGGTTAGATTGTATGTAGGCTGTTAAAACAAGAGCCAAATTTATCGCATTAACAGATGATAGAGTATTTGATGAAAATGTATAAGAATTACCATCATCGAAGCCCAATTGTCTAAAAGGACTGACTGAACCTGATAACATTGTTATTGTTGGCTGTCCTGAATTTCCTGAAACTGAAAACGTCAAAAAGAATGTATCTCCTTGTGTTACAGGACTATAAGTTACAGTATAAACCCAATTATGACCTAATGATGTAGAACCTGCTGTCAATAAAGTTGATAATGTTGTTATCAGATTTAAAACATTATATGAACCTGGTGTAATGGTTATTATAATTGATGAACCTAATTCTGTTAATCTGAAGGTATTAAATCCGTTTGGAAAATTATAGAATGATTTTGGTATATTAGCATCTAAAAGAACTACTGAATCGTAATCATTTACCCCCAAATCTATGGGTGTTGATTGAAAAGATGAACTTGAACCTGTAACAGCGTTTAAACTGCTAAATGTGACTATACGGGGTGGAGTATTGGTGCTATCGAAAATTGACATATTTGGTATTACTTTAATACTATACAACATAAAAATTTGAAAAAAGAAAAACATTTGTTTTAGAAATTAACTTTTTCGAAAAATAATATATTTTGTATAAATAAATGTCAGAAACAGAAACAAAAACCAAAATAGGAAGACCTAAAAAGCAAGTTAAACTAAATGAGAACGGTGAAAGGCTGACGAAGGCTGGGAAAGTTGATAAGAGAGTCGCACAGGCTAAAATCAACCTTCAGAAATCTGGTTTGTATCAAGCCTTAGAACAGGCTAAAATGTTAAAAAAAGAGAAGAAAAATGAAACGTTAAGTTCTTTACCTGATAGTGATGATGAATCTTCAGAAGAAGAAGATGAATATGAAATGGAGGAGATTGTTGTAAAAAAGAAATCTGAGCCTCAAATCGTGGAGGTTGAAAAGGTAGTTGAGAAAGTTATAGAAAAGGAGGTCGTTAAAGAGGTTGTTAAAGAAGACCCTATCAAAGAGGCTAAAATGAAAAGATTACAAGAAAACAACAAGAAGTTAAAAGACCAATTTGATGCGATAGAAAGATTGAACGACATTCATTACCGAGCAAGAGCTGTTGGTATTAAACGATAAGAAGCCATATCTGTTTTTATGATAAGATTTTTTCCTTCATCAACTATATCATGTGATACGATATTATAATCGGCACATTCTATTAGATGCCATAGTTCATTAAAGACATCATTCTTATAGGGAAGATAAAACTCAATGAATGAATGCGTCGAACATGGGAATCCAAAAAAACCATAAGGAATATTATTTTCTGATACGAACTGAATTAGTTTATCCATTTATTATACCAAAGAAAAACTAAATTTTTATTTTGTTTAATAAAATAAAAATGCTCATAAATTTCGAGTTATCAGACATTACTGATTTAGTAGAAGACCAATGGTGTTCATCTGATTTAGAAGAAGATGAAAACTTTTACTATGTATTTTCTTGTCATAGTGACACTGCTTTGTTTTTTATAAAAAAGATTATTACCACATTTCAATATGAAATAGTTTCTACCTATGATATGACAAACGGAGATATAGCATACATTACAAATATAAAATATAGTGATTTGATGCTTGTTTGTCCTGATTGTGAAGGTGTTCTTTGTAACAGATGTAGTCCGGATGTAAGTGAGCCAGAACAGGAGCTTGATAACGATAGAAGATGGAACTAACCCTGTTTGTAGTTTTAAAATCTACTTCCAACTACTTCCAACTACTTCCAACCAACCTCCAACCGTCTAAAATTGTCTTTTTAACCTGTTTTCTCCTTCTTTTCTTTCTAAAGGTTGGAGGTTGGAAGTGTTGGAAGTAAAATAGAACTCCATAGAAAATAAAAGCGTCGGCGTCGTGACAAATGTCGTCTTTATATATACGACGACAAAAAGGACGACGACGCTCAAATCTTTTCCAGGATGAAGGTTTTTTAAACTTCCAACCGCCAACCTCCAACCGAAAAAAAAGAACCTCAAAACCAGGTTAAAAATGCTTTTTTCGCAATGACTTGTTTTTCAAGGCTTTTTTTTGGATATATATTATATATACGACGACAAAAAAGGACGACGCTCAAATCTTTTCCAGGATGAAGGTTTTTTAAACTTCCAACCGCCAACCTCCAACCGAAAAAAAAGAACCTCAAAACCAGGTTAAAAATGCTTTTTTCGCAATGACTTGTTTTTCAAGGCTTTTTTTTGAATATATATTATATGTATAATATATATTTTTTGAAATTTATCTTAATAGTGGTCTTTGAATGTAGTTCTTTTTGTATAGCCATTCTTTGACAGATTGTTTATCCCAAGTATATACAGTTTCTGTTTTACCATTAAGTTTCTTTGGTTTTGGTTCCCAGCTATCAATTCTCATGTTTTTTAATTTAATACCAAATCCGATATTTGTCGTATTATACTTATTCTCTGTCGTATTGTTAGATGCTAACCAAGAAATAAACTCAAGAAAAAGGTCTTTTGCTACAATCTCAGAAACATCACTTGTTGAAAGAAAATCAATAATGAAGTTTATTTCGGGCGCTCTTGATAAAGTCTTTAAATCATTTGTGAATTCACTACAAGGTATATTTTTGATATTAAACTGGCTAATATCAATCTTCATAAAGTAATCAAATAACATTCGAATTATTTTATCGTTCTCTAATAATTTCCCCAATTTGATATAATATTCAGTTTTTGGAACAACTTTTTTAGAAGCATCAACACAGTTAAATCGCCTATCTGTATCGGATACAGGAACTGGTAAATCTCTATTGGTAAAAAAGAGAGTATGATTGAAATTACCAGTTGGGTATGGAGATATACCTTTACCATTTATAGTAATGTATTTTGATGTAATAAAAGCCTTAATCTTCTCTTCAAGGCCTTTTGAAACTTTGATATTCATTTCATCAAAAGCAAATAGAATTTTACCTTCACATAATGAATTGAATTCACCAAAAACATATTGCTCTATGTTTTGTGTAATAAAGCAATACTTCTCTCCAAAAATTCTAACAAGGAAGTTATACATCAATTCCTTACCCAAGCCTTCGAGAGACTTAAGAATTATAGCAACTTCAGGCTTTTTACCTGGAAATTGAATCAAATTAGCAAAGTAGTTCATTACATACTGATAATTCAAATCATCATCTTTATCTGTATCAGAAAATAAGAGTTTGAAATGATTTAAAACAATTTGAAAATCATCTTTAAGTTCTTTTTCATCGTCTTCGGTAACTTCTGTATTCTCAATCTCGAATCCAGTCCAAAGATTGAAATGATTTTCAGGGCAATGTAAAGGAGGGGGGTATAAATCTACGCTATTATATTTTCGAATATTTTTATCTTTTATCCATCTATCAATAAAAGACGATTCAATCCATCCAAATGGTGTAAAATTTTGATAACTCATATGACAGTAACTTTCTTTCAATTTGGCTTGTGACCTAACTTTGAAATCATTTTTATCTTTGTATAGTTCATAATATGTTCCTGAATCAACATTTTTGAAATGATACAATTCAAATTCTGATTTCATATCTTGATAGAAATTTTCTGCTTTTTTTTTGTTTTCATCAAGGTCTTTTTCAGTGTTACTTTTTACATCATCATATCTGGTTCTTGCGACATCCACTTCCATGCCCCAAGTATTAATGGCTTCATCCATAGGCTTTTCTACAATAAGAACATCAATTGATGTTTTTGCTTTAACAAACTCGCACATTTGTTTCAAGAAAGAATTTAAATCATCAATCGATTTCTTATACACCATAAGACCATCAAAACATAGAGACCCGACCTCAACTTTATTTTTCAAACAAAAATGAACCATATGTAAAAGAATAATATTTTCATACTGACATAAAATCTTATTAGCAACAGAACCACCGATGTTATAGTAGTCTTTACCTTTCTTTTCGATGACTTGTTTTTCAAACTCTGGATTTAATTTGATAATGGCTTCATGTATATCCTTTACTTCGTGATAATAACCCAAAAACCAGGTTGGTAAAACATCGCTATAATTTTCAATATCTTTAAATCCTGAACCTCCATTCATCATAGATAAAAGACCAATTTTTACATCATCTTTGGAAATATTCAGAATAGGCATTAATTCATTAAAACAATCTTCACGATTGTTGATATAGTGTTTAATCCAACCACATTCAATGCCCCTGCTTTCGCAATACCAAACTAATATGACTGGATGACAATTCTTGATATCGATGTCATAATAGATGTCTTTAGCAATGGTATGTCTGATTTTACGAGATATTCCCTGAAGAGATGGTGTTTCACTGAAAAAACGACCTTGAGGAGATGACTTAGCTTGTTTGTATAATATTTCGTTTGTTTCAAGTCTATTGTTATACATTGATTTCAAAATAGTCAAGGAAGCATCTTTAGAAGCTCTTGTGTTAGAATGTCTGTTATACATTAGACCCATAGTATCTGGGTTGTAGTTATCAATCAAGGTCTTCAGCATTAACATGTCAATTTTTTCGGTAAATGTATGTTTCTTTCTAAGTAAAAATTTATTCAATGGAGGTAATTTGATATCAATTACAGCTTCAGTTGTTTTGGAATCTCCCTCGATAGGTGTAGAAACATCATCCTCGATTACGGACGAACTAACAGAAACGATTTCATGATTTTGATTTAAAGTATTCTTGCTAATAGATAAGGCTTTGGCGGGTCTCAATAAACTAACATATGGAATACTCTCATCATCATCATTAACATATTCATCAAAATTCATTGTATTCATTGCTTTTTTATTATATATAATATTTTTTTAAATCAAAAAAAAAATAAAATATCATTTTTTTATTTCGTCATAAAAAATATGTGAAATATGAAAAACAAAAAATTGAATTTTTTTAATTTTGATTTAAAAAAATATTGCCTCTAATAAAAATGACTGAACCTCAAACTCAAAAAATTAAAATCAAAGATATGACACCAGAACAGCGCAAGGAATACGCTCGAAAAGCAAATAAGAAACATAAAATCAAAGTTCAGCTTCAGAAAGGACTTTCAGATAAAGAAATCCAAAGACAGCGATATCAGAAACCTATGGTAGAAAAAGCATTATATGATGAACTGTTTGAGGAATACACTAATCTAAAAAATAGTATAATATCACTTATCGAAAAAAAAAATTTCGTTATTTGATTTTTATATAAAATTTTTATATTATATATCGTATAATATAAAACAATGAACAAGTGGATAGAACATGTCAAGGAATACGCCAAAAAACACGGTGTCAAATATAAGGTAGCTATGAAAGAAGCCAGAGCATCATATACAAAGATGGAAAAATCTCCGAAAGAAAGAAAGAGACGTCATCATAAAAAACATGAGTAATTTTTTATTTTATTTAAAAAATATTTGGTTTAAATAAAATAATGATACCATCCATTACATATAAACCATTAGAATTTGAGGTTGATAGCCAGGAATATAAGTTTGAGATTGATTTGTTAAACAATACGGAAAAAAGCTTTTGTAATTGGTTTATTACTATAACGACAAAAGATACTATTTTAGAGGCTGAAAATTTTACGATTTCATCTGTTGATGATGAAGAAAAGATATTGACCCCAATAGCTTTATATTCAACTTTAAAACCATCAGAAGAAATGTGTATCAAGGTAAAATGTGTTGGAACAGACTATGTTGGTGAAGTCAATTTTAAAACTTTGAACTATAAAAAAGTTCCAATTATTGACTTAGATTTTACAAAATTTGATGATATTAGAGAAATCTATGGTTTGATATATGAATATCCCAAAGAAGATAAGAAAGGATGGAAAGCAACCCTTCCGAATCCCGAGTATTTTAAAATTGTCAAAGAAGAAGGTCTTTTATCATCTGGATTTATACATACAATGGCTCGATGTATTGATGATATAGATTATGTTTTATCCTGGACATCAATGATTATCGAATATAAAGAAGAACCTATTGTAGTGGTCGGAGACTTTATGATTCCAATAAATCTAAATGATATTGATAATACATATGATTGGAGTTTAGAATTCAAATTAGCAGAAGAAGGCTATATCTCATTATATAAAAATGGAAAACTTTTCAAAGAAATATATGGAGATTTTAGATGTGATAATAAAGCACCCCTAAAAATAGGTTCAACATCACAGATTCTTTATAAATCAATGAAATTATCTATCCTCTGAAAAAAAAAAATATTCAATACTGATTTTAAAATTAAATAAATTTTAAAATTCTCAATTAATAAAAACAATGAGTCACGAACCTGAACAAGAAAGTAAGAAAGTATATTCGGATGAAATTAATTACGAAATGGAATACGCTAATCATTCCGATGTAATTTATCGTTATTTATATCCTCAAAACTCAGCATCAGCTACTTTGACAAGTGGAGGAGTTTATGGCCCCACTTCTATAGTTATCCCACCTGCCTGTTTCAATTTTGCTAAATCATCATTGAATGGACAGATTTTTATTCCAGCTTCGGCCAATAACTACAACTATATCAATGCTAACACATTGACTACTATCTCTCGTATGAGAATTTTCGACCAATTTTCGAACGCAGTTTGGATGGATGT
>TBL_comb47_HYPODRAFT_10005443_pt1 | contig 14172 bp, 8 predicted proteins | sample TroBogypolimnion_40_FD_10682 | JGI IMG/M metagenome (IMG submission 10682)
GGCCGGCGGGCCGAGCCGTCGGCCGGCGGGCCGCGCCGCCCGCGCGTCACATGCTGCGCGCCACGTGCTCCGTGAGCTCGCCGAGCCGGTACGTGTAGCTGCCCATCTCGTTGTCGTACCAGCCGAAGATCTTGACGTGCGTCAGCGGGATGCGGACGCTGTCGGACGCCGCGCCGGCGCGCGGGTCGCTCGGCGGCACGATCAGGTTCATGAACCCGGTGCGCGTGTGCGTCTCAACGCCCTCGATGACCACTGCCGCGGTCTCGCCGAGCATGTCGCGCGAGACGTTCTGCTCCTTGCTGAACTTGAGCAGCCCGTGCGCCTCGCCGGCCGCGGCGTCTTCGTAGATCGCGTTGATGGAGTCGCGCTCCACCGACACGGTCCCGTCCGGCAGAGCCTCGCTCTGGAAGGTCACGTTGAGGATGATGAGACTTACGCTCTGCGTGGGGATGCGCACGGAGTCGGCCATGAAGCCGATGCGCGCGATCTCCGGCATGACCTGCTCGAGCGCCGCCGCGGCGTTGGTGGACGTGAGGACGATGTTGTCGAGCGCGCCGCGGCTCTTGCGCAGGTCGGTGGCGCCGGCTTTGGGCACCGCGTCCAGCACCGGCTGCGAGTTGGTGACCGAGTGCACGGTGCTCATGCCGGCGGTGATCATGTTGCGCGTGAGGTCGCGGTCGAGCAGCGGGCGCATCATGTGCGCCAGCGCCGTGGTCGTGCAGGACGCGGCGGAGACGAGCCGGTGCTTGGCCGGGTCGAACTCGAAGTGGTTGATGCCGTGGACCAGCATGGTGGCGTCGTCCGGCAGCGGGACGCCCTTCTGCTTGCTCTTGTACGGCGAGCTCTGGATCACGGTCTTGGCGCCGCCCTCGAGGTGGCCGCGCAAGGAGCCCCGCGGGGCGTCCGCCTCGGCGTACGGGTCGCGGAACGTACCGGTGCACTCGACGACCAGCGTCACGCCGTGGTCGCGCCACGGGATGTCCTTGGGATTGCGGTGCTCGCGCAGGACGACCAACTCCTTGCCGAAGGCACTGATCAGGCCCTGCTCCTCGTCGACGACGCTCATGTCCAGCACGCCCGACTGGCCGTACAGGAAGCGCTGCACGGGGCCGTAGGTGCTGTCCTTGGCGATGTACTGCACGACGGAGTCCAGCGACGTCCCCACGGGACGGCCCACGTTGATCACGATGCGGTCGAACTCGTCGCGGCCGAGGTGGTGCCACAGGGTCAGCTTGCCGATGCGGCCGAGTCCGTTGATGCCCAGCGTGCGTTGTCCGCTCATCGCCCGACGTCTCCTCCTGTTGAGGGGACGGCTCGCGGGCCCCCACGGGGCCCGACCTCCGCGAAGCCGTCGCCTGCGCTTTTCAGCTCGTCGCTGCCATCTTAGGCCATGGCCGCGCCCAAGGTATCATGGACATCATCGTGAAGACTCCGCCCGTACCTTTCGACTCAGACGCTCTGCGCGCCAACATCGCGACCACCGCCCAGGAGGTCGTGATCCCGGAGCGCTACCTGCCGTTGCTGCGCGCGGTGGAGGGCCTGCACGGAGTGCGCTCGTCGCTCGCCGAGACCCTGGGCGAGTACTTCCACACCTTCCGCAACGTCGACCTCATCGTCGAGGGCTTCCAGACGATCCTCCTGCGCAACTGGCCCTACTTCGAGAGGGCGCCCGGGCGGACGGAGCGCTTCGGGCTGCTGGCCGAGCTCGTCGCCACGCTGCTCGACTCGCCGCTGAGCGACGAGCAGTTCTCGCTGCTCCTGCGCGCTCTGCTCATGTGGTGCGCGCAGGCCCTCGACGGCCAGTACGGGCAGGCCTACGACAAGCCGCTGGCGATGCTCGGCGGGTCGCTCACGGCGCTCCTCGCCACGCGCGAGACGCCGATGCTGGAACGGGACGCGCTGCTGCGCAACCTCGTGCAGCGGGCGGCGGCGCGGCCGCCGCTGGCCGCCGCCTACCTCGGCCTCTACCGCGGCGTCCTGCTCGCCGGCTACGGCCAGGCGCGCGAGCGCCTCGACGTGCCCCGCTGGGCCAAGTCGCAGGGCAAGGGGCTCACCGACGCGGCGGCCGTGTCCGAGCGCTTCGCCTTCCTCGGCCGCCGCCGTATCGCCTCCGCCACGGTCGCCGTCGAGGAGTCGCCCGCCGACCGCCTGCTGACCGACGAGTTTCCGCTGCTGTCCGAGCTGGTCGAGCGCGCCATCGACCGGCTGTACCGCGTCGAGAACCTCGAGGACCGCTTCGCCGTCTGCCTCTTCCTGCTCAAGGACCAGACACTCGGCTATCGCCAGAAGGAGGTGATGGTAGACCTCCTCGGCGTGGTCAAGCAGATGATGCAGCCCAACCGGCACACCGACGCGGACAGGATCCTCAGCCGGCTCACCGAGTTCTTCCGCGACCGCGACAACGAGTTCCTGCTGATGCGTTTCCAGTGCTACGAAGCGATCGGAGTCGCGATCGGCGAGGCCGGCAACGTCAGCGCCGCGGACCACCTGATCCAGGACATCGTCTACTGGCGCTTCCAGTACCCCGAGATCCAGGGCGCCACCGACGAGTGGGAGACCGTGGTCAACCCGTACCACCTGCCCAAGATCCGCTGCTGGATGCACATCATCGAGTCCAACCCGGCGCTGTACGAGCGCCTCGCCGCCGCCCTCAACGTGCAGCTCCGGCTCGGGGGCGTCTACATCGCCGATACCGACCTCTTCCAGCGCGACGTCACGCGCTTCCTCAATGCCGATATCCGCCCGATCTACTTCGTCGCCAAGCAGCTGCTGCGCACGCTGCCCGTGTACTTCAACGAGGTCGGCGCCGAGGGCGAACTGCGCGCCGTCTCCACGCAGATCGACGAGATCTGCGGCCGGCGCGACACGCTCATGCATTTCCTGCGCAAGCAGGCGCACGCCGAGTCGTCGAACCGCATGGTCCCGTTCTGTCGCGCGGTGCTCGAGTACTGGGTCACGCTCGACCCGTCTGGTCTGGAGCCGTACATCTCCGCCAACACGATGGAGCAGGTCCGCGCCGAGGTCGGCTGGGCCCGCGGCCCTCACGAGGTCCTCGCGGGCTTGCGGGAGCTCGCCGCGCCGTCAGCTGCAGCAGGCACGCCGGCGCGGCGCCGCGCCGGCGGCCCGGAGGCGCCGAGGCACGTGGAGGCCGGCGACGACTTCCTCGACGGCGTCCTGGCCATGACCCCGGAGGCGCTCGAGGCCGAGCTGACGAGACTGCAGACTCCGGCCGCGGAAACGCCGAACGGGCGTGCGGCGCCGGGGGAGACCGACAGGCGCCGGGTGGCGCTCCTCGCGCGCACGTACCAGCTCGTCGCCCTCAAGTACTCGCTCTCGGCCGGCGACGTCGGTGCGACCGTGGGTCACGACCTGCAGATCAAGCCGCGCACGCGCCAGCGCTTCCAGCGGGCCGTGGAAGCCTGGCAGCGGCGCCCGGCGCCGGCGGCACGCGACCGCCTGCTCGACGCGGCACTGACGCTGCTCGAGGAGCTGAAGGCGATCGTGCTCACCCCGGCCGCGTCGGTGGCGACCGAGAACATCTACCAGAAACGCCACATCGCCGCCGGCATCCCGTCGATCTACGGCAACTACACCGAGCCCAAGTTCGACGCGCTCGGCCTCTCGTTCCGCGTCGAGACTCTGGTCGGGCGGCTGCTCGAGGACCTCGTCGCCGAAGGCATCGAGCCCTACGTCACCAGGGCCTCACTGCGGCGCATGGCCAATGCCCTGGTGCGCTTCGAGCGCGCGCTTGCCGTGGACGGCGTCGACTCGCGCGCCCTCGAGGCCAATCTGGCGATGCTCCAGGCCAGCTTCAGCAAGCACAACTTCACCTTCCACCAGTACCAGAACGTGTTCCAGTTCCTCGTCAACAGCGTGACGGAGCTCTCGACGACGTCCGTCCTCAGTCACGACCAGGTGCTGCACACCGTCCTCATCCACGACCCGCGCCAGTGCGAGGCCCGCGGGATGTCGGTGGACGCGGTCGCCGAGATGGTGCTGCGCGAGGTCCTCGTCTCGGCGCTGGGCATGCAGGCGCTCGACCGCTACGTGGCCGCGGCCCTGCGTCGCATCGCGACGCTCAACGGGCGCCTCAGCAGTCAGGCGCTCACGCGGATGATGAACTACGACCCCGAGCGCCTCGTCTCGCCGCTCCACAAGCCGCGGCCGCTGACCGACGACCAGATGACGCTCGGCTTCAAGGGCCTCGGACTCAAGCAGATGACGTCCTATGGGCACAACGTGCCGGAGGGCTTCGTGCTCAGCACCGAGCTGCATGGCGCCCTGCCGGCCATGTCCTACCGGCCGCTTTACGACGACACCATCGCGCGTACGCGCGAGGCGCTGGGTCAGCTGGAGCGGCGGACCGGCATGCGGCTCGGCGACCCGGACCGCGCCCTCCTGCTCTCCATCCGCTCGGGCGCCGCGATGTCGATGCCGGGCCTCATGTCCACCTTCGTCGACGTCGGCCTCAACGAGGAGCTCGCCGATGCGCTCGCCGACGAGCGCCGGCTCGGATGGGCGGCCTGGGACAGCTATCGCCGATTCCTCCAGTCATGGGCGATGTCGGACGGCATCGACCGCGACGTCTTCGACGAGATCATGTCGGAGTTCAAGGTGCGCTACGGCGTCGAGCAGAAGCTCGACTTCGCCGTGGACCAGATGCGTGCGCTCGCGCTTGCTTACAAGGCGCGTGCGCGCGAGGAGGGCGTGGAGTTCGTCGACGACCCGTTCGACCAGGTCGTGGCCTGCATCTGGAAGGTCCTGGAGTCGTGGGACTCCTCGCACGCGCGCCTCTATCGCCAGTACCTGGGGATGGCCGAGGAGTGGGGGACGGCGGTCGTCGTGCAGCGCATGGTCTTCGGCAACCTGGGCCGCGATTCGGGTTCCGGCGTGACCTTCACGCACAACCCGCTCGAGCCCTACAGCCGCCAGGTGCGGCTGTTCGGCGACTTCACCGTCTGCAGCCAGGGAGAGGACCTCGTCGGGGGCCTCGTCTTCCCGCTGCCGATCTCCGAGGCCCAGCGGCTCGGCGGCGCGACCTACAAGGGCACCGCGGATTCGCTCGAAAAGGACTACCCGGGCATCTACGCGCAGTTGCTCTCGGTCGCGCGCGACCTCGTCGGCGAGCGCGAGTTCGACCCGCAGGAGATCGAGTTCACGTTCGAGTCGCCGGACCCCGCCGACCTCTACGTGCTACAGAAGCGGGCGGTCGTCCAGGAGCAGGCCGGCGACGCCGCCTACTTCGACACCTCGTCGCCCAACTACGGGCCGCCGGCGGCGGTCGGCATGGGCGTCGCCGGCGGCGCCTACTCGGGGCGCATCGCGGTCAGCGCCGAACAGATCGGCGCGATCGAGGCCGAGGCGCCCGACGACAATATCGTCCTGCTGCGCCCGGACACCGTGCCCGAGGACATCGCCATGATCACGCGCGTGAGCGGCATCCTCACGGCGCGCGGCGGGGCCACGTCGCACGCCGCCGTCACCGCCAAGCGCCTCGGCAAGACCGCCGTGGTCGACTGCCGCGACCTCGAGGTGATCGAGAGCCGCGGCTCCGCGCGCCTCGTGGGCCACGACCTGCGCCCCGGTGACTGGCTCTCGATCGACGGCCGCACCGGCAACATCTTCTTCGGCCGCATCCCCACGACGTCGCAGCCCGAGCCGCCGCCGGCGGCGGAGGACTGAGGCGCCGGCAGCCGCGTCCGGCGCGCCGCTCACCGCGTCCGGCGCGCCGGTGATGGTGTGGGGAACGCCTTCCTGTGGCACAAGTGTCGTGACCCAAGGCTCTGGTAGTGTGTCGAGACAATCTATCTGGAGGATGAAATGGCAGTGCGAGTAGGCGTCAACGGCTTCGGCAGGATCGGCCGTCTCGTGATCCGCGCGGCGCTCCGTCAGCAGGCCGACATCGAGTTCGTGGCGATCAACGACCTCACCGATGCCAAGACTCTCGGGCATCTCTTCAAGTACGACTCGGTGCACGGCGTCTTCCCGGGCACCGTGGAAGCGACCGAGGACGCGCTGGTCATCGACGGCAAGCGCATCCGCGTGACCGCCGAGTCCGACCCGGCCAAGCTGCCGTGGCGCGAGCTCGGCGCCGACGTCGTCATCGAGTCCACCGGTCGCTTCACCGAGCGCGCCAAGGCCGCCGCTCACCTCGAGGCCGGCGCCCAGAAGGTGATCATCTCCGCCCCGGGCAAGGGCGCCGACGCGACCATCGTCATCGGCGTCAACGAGGAGACCTACGACAAGGCCCAGCACGACGTGATCAGCAACGCCAGTTGCACCACCAACTGCCTGGCGCCGATGGCCAAGGTGCTGGTCGACAACTTCGGCGTCGAGAAGGGCTTCATGACCACGATCCACGCCTACACGGGCGACCAGAAGGTGCTGGACTTCCCGCACAAGGACCTGCGCCGCGCCCGCGCGGCCGCGCTCAGCATCATCCCGACGACCACCGGCGCCGCACGCGCCGTGTCGCTGGTGATCCCGGAGCTCGAGGGCCGGCTCGACGGCTTCGCCCTGCGCGTGCCCACGCCGGACGGCTCGGCCACCGACCTCGTCGCAGAGCTGCAGACCGAGGTCACCGCGGAAGAGGTCAACGCCGCGATGAAGGCCGCAGCCGAGGGCCCCATGAAGGGCATCCTCGAGTACCAGGAAGACCCGATCGTCAGCATCGACATCGTCGGCAACAGCCACTCGTCGATCTTCGACCCGGCGCTCACCATGGCCAAGGGCAAGCTGGTCAAGGTCATCTCCTGGTACGACAACGAGTGGGGCTACTCGTGCCGGCTCGTGGACCTCGTCCAGCGCGTCCTCTGAGGACGATTGCCGACAGGAGGGCGCAGGCATCATGAAGCGATCGGTGACCGACTACCCGCTCGCCGGCAAGCGCGTGCTCGTGCGCGTCGACTTCAACGTGCCGCTCGAGGGCGGCAAGGTGACGGACGACACGCGCATCAAGGCCGCCCTGCCGACGATCACTTATCTCCTCGAGCAGGGCTGCTCCGTGGTGCTGGCCTCGCACCTCGGCCGGCCCAAGGGCAAGATCGTCGACGAGCTGCGCATGGCGCCGGTCGCGGCGCGCCTCGCCGAGCTGCTCGGCCGCCCCGTGCAGACCGCCGACGACTGCGTCGGGCCGGTTGTCGCGGCGGCCGCGTCGGCACTCGCCCCGGGCGACGTCCTGCTGCTCGAGAACCTGCGCTTTCACGCCGAGGAGACGGCCAACGACGCCGTCTTCGCGCGGCAGCTCGCGGGCCTCGCCGACGTCTACGTCAACGATGCTTTCGGCACGGCCCATCGCGCCCACGCCTCCACCGAAGGCGTCACGCACTACCTTCCGTCGGTGGCCGGGCTGCTCATGAACCGTGAGCTGGAGATCCTCGGCCGCCTCCTGCGCGATCCGGCGCGCCCGTTCGTGGTCGTCCTCGGCGGCCTCAAGGTCTCGGACAAGATCGGCCTCATCAAGCACATGCTGAGCATCGCCGACACGATCGTGATCGGCGGCGCCATGGCCAACGCCTTCCTCGCCGCCAAGGGCTTCGAGGTCGGCCTCTCCAAGGGTGCCGGCGACGAGGTCGCGGTCGCCGGCGAGGTGCTCGCCACCGCCGCGTCGTCGCGCTGCGAGCTCGTCCTGCCGCGCGACCTCGTGGTCGCGACCGAGGCCGTCGCCGGGGCGCCGTCGCGGGTCGCGGCGGTCGCCGACGTCCACTCGGACGAGATGGCGCTCGACATCGGCCCCGAGTCGATCACCGACTTCGCGCAGCACCTGCGTCCGGCGGGCACGATCTACTGGAACGGCCCGATGGGGCTCTTCGAGATCGAGGAGTTCAGCGCCGGGACCAGGGCCGTCGGCGAGGCGATCGCCTCGGGAGTGGCCGTCACGGTCGCCGGCGGCGGCGACACGGTCGCCGCCGCGCGCCGGTTCGGGCTCGAAGGGCGCCTCACGCACGTCTCGACCGGCGGCGGCGCTTCGATGGAGTTCCTGGAGGGGAGCGCGCTCCCCGGAGTGGAGGCACTGATGGACCGTGGGGGCAGCTCGCCGGCCGGGCGCAGGCCTGTGATGGCCGGCAACTGGAAGATGTACAAGACGCGCGCCGCCACGGCGGCGTACCTGCGGGAGTTCGTGCCGCTGGTCAAGGGAGTGGACGACCGCGACATCGTGATCTGCCCGCCGTTCACCGACCTCGAGACGGCACTCGCCGAGAGCGCCGGCTCCAACGTCGCGATCGGCGCCCAGACGATGGCGGCCGCCGACGAGGGCGCCTTCACCGGCGAGGTCTCGCCGGAGATGCTGCTCGACCTCGGCGTGCCCTGCGTCGTGCTAGGCCACTCCGAACGCCGCCAGTACTACAACGAGAACGACGCCGACCTGGCGAAGAAGGTCCGCGTCGCCCTCGACAAGGGGCTGCGCCCGATCCTCTGCTGCGGCGAGACGCTGGAGGAGCGCGAGGCCGGCCAGACGGAATCGAAGGTGCGCGGCCAGGTGAGCGCCGGGCTGGCCCAGGTCGGCCAGGCGGAGGCCGCGCTGGTCACCGTCGCCTACGAGCCGATCTGGGCGATCGGCACCGGCAAGACGGCCACGCCCGAGATGGCGCAGGAGACCGTCGCCGTCGTGCGTGAAGCGCTGCGCGACTCGTTCGGCGACGCCGCCGGCGCCGTGCGCATCCTGTACGGCGGCAGCGTCAAGAGCGGCAACATCGACGCGCTCATGGCGCAGCCTGACATCGACGGCGTCCTCGTCGGCGGCGCGAGCCTCGACGCGCAGGAGTTCGCGCGCATCGTGCGCTTTCGGGAGCCCGTGTGACGGAGGCCCCGGCGGACGCGGCCCGGCGCGTGCCGGGCCCCGGCGATCCACGGTTGTCGCCCACGGGCCGCGTCCAGCGGCCCGTGGTGCTCATCGTCCTGGACGGGTGGGGCTGCGCGCCGGCGGGGCCGGGCAACGCGATCACCTTGGCCGACACCCCGGTGTTCGACCGGCTCGAGGCCGAGTACCCGCACGGGGAGCTCGAAGCGTCTGGCCCGGCAGTGGGACTGCCGCCGGGCCAGATGGGCAACTCGGAGGTCGGCCATCTCAACATCGGCGCCGGCCGCGTCGTCTACCAGGACCTCACGCGCATCACCAAGGCGATCGCCGACGGCGACTTCTTCCGCAACGCGGTCCTGGTGCAGGCCTGCGACAAGGCCGCCGGAAGGGGAGCCGCGCTGCACCTGATGGGTCTCGTGTCCGGGGGCGGCGTGCACAGCGACCTCGGTCACCTCGTCGCGTGCCTGGAGCTCGCGGCGCAGCGCAACGTCGAGCGCGTCATCGTGCACGCCTTCCTCGACGGCCGCGACACGCCGCCGCAGAGCGCCAAGGGCTATCTCGCCGAGGTCCAAGAGCACATGGACCGCCTCGGCGTCGGCCGCTTCGGCGTGATCTGCGGCCGCTACTACGCGATGGACCGTGACACGCGCTGGGACAGGATCAGGCTCGCCTATGACGCACTCGCATACGGCGAGGGCTTCTTCGCCGCGGACGCGCCGGCGGCGGTGGACGCCGCCTACCGGCGCGGCGAGACCGACGAGTTCGTGCGCCCCACGATCGTCGCGCCCGAGAGCGAGCCGCTCGTGCGCGACGGCGACGTCTGCCTGTTCTTCAACTTCCGGCCCGACAGGACCCGTGAGCTCACGCGCGCCTTCTTCGAGAAGGACTTCGCCGGCTTCGACCGCGGTGCCCATCCACCGGCCGTTGACTTCGTCACGATGACCGAGTACCAGAAGGAGTTCCCCCTGCCGGTCGCCTTCCCGCCCGACCGGCCGGTCCACGTCCTCGCCAACGTGCTCGCCGAACACGGCCTGCGCCAGCTGCACATCGCTGAGACCGAGAAGTACGCCCACGTCACGTTCTTCTTCAACGGGGGCGTGGAGGCCAAAGTGGAGGGGGAGACGCGCATCCTCGTGCCGAGCCCGCGGGACGTGCCGACCTACGATCTCAAGCCCGCGATGAGCGCCTACGGCGTCACCGACGAGCTCGTCGCGGCTCTCGAGAGCGGCGCGTGCGAGTTCGTGGTCGTCAACTACGCCAACGCCGACATGGTCGGCCACAGCGGCGTGATCTCCGCCGCGGTCGCCGCGGTGGAGGCGGTCGACGCCTGCCTCGGGCGCGTCACGGCGGCAGTCGCGCGCGCCGGCGGCGTCTGCCTCATCACCGCTGATCACGGCAACTCCGACCATATGCTCGAGCCGGACGGCAGCCCCAACACGGCGCACAGCACGAACCTGGTGCCGTTCATCGCCACCGCCGCCGGGACGCGCGCGCGCGCCGGCGGCCGTCTGTGCGATCTGGCGCCGACGGCGCTCGCCTTACTGGGCATCGCCCAGCCGGGCGAGATGACCGGCGCCGTCCTGCTAGAACCGGCCCCCTGACGCGCATGCCTCAGGGCGGCCTGTTGTTGAATGGTGGACTTGATGCAACAATGGTGGCCGTCTATGCGTCAAAGTCGAGAGTCTGAAGGGGTATCCACGTGCTGAACGGCATTCTCATCGTCATCTTCCTCATCGAGTGTGTCCTGCTGGTCGTCCTTATCCTGCTGCACTCGGGCAAGGATGCCGGCATGGCGAGCATCACGGGCTTCTCGTTCGCCTCCTCGGCGAGCGTCATGGAGCGTAACCTCACGCGCTACACGATCATCACCGGCGTGACGTGGTTCGTCACCGCGTTCCTGCTCGGCTGGAGACTCGGCTGACGGCGGCTCCTGTTGCCAGACGTGTACACGAGCCGATGAGTCGACTAAAGTGCTCACGAGCGCAAGGGGAGGTGCGAACCAGGGGCTGACAGTGGGTCCGAGAGCTCCCCGTGCTGACGGCGATTCCCTTGGGGGGGACGCCGAGGGGAAAAGTGCTTGCCATCCTAAGGAGGTCACATTGAGCAGACGCAACCGGAGGTGGGTCGGCCTCGTCGCATTGGTCGCCACCCTCATCGTCGCGGGGCTGGTCATCGCAGCCTGCGGCAGCAGCAGTTCCTCCAGCAGCAGCAGTCCCAGCTCGGCCGGTACTCCCAAGGCGGGCGGCACCTTCACCTTCCCGCTCGGTTCCGACCCGATCAGCATCGAGCCACTGAACCTGCAGGAGGTCGACGCCAACTACGTCGCGCATCAGGTGTTCCAGTCGCTCTACAAGATCGCGAAGCTGCCTGATGGCAGCTGGGGCACGGTGCCAGACTTGGTGGCGAAGACCGTCATGAGCCCCGACGCGAAGACCTTCACGTTCACCCTCAAGCAGGGCATCACCTTCGCTCCGCCCGTGAACCGTGAAGTCACGGCTCAGGACGTCGTCGACGACTGGAACTACGTGCTCGACCCCGCGCACAAGTCGGTCACCGCTGCCTACGACTTCCAGGACCTTGCCGGCCTCGACCCCAAGACCGGCATGGCTTTCGCTGGCCGTAAGGTCAGCAGCCTCAAGGTGCTCAGCAAGTACTCCTTCCAGGCGCAGCTGAATCAGCCGTTCTCTCAGTTCACGACGACGCTCGTAAGCAACGCGAGTCAGGTCTTCCCCGCCGACTACGCCAAGAAGGTCGGACTGCAGGCTTTCGCAAACAAGCCGGTCGGCACCGGCCCGTACATGGTCCAGTCATGGGTCCACAACCAGGGGATCACGCTGGTGAAGAACCCGAACTACTGGAACAAGTCCGCCACGTCGCCCAACTCGGCGGGGCCGGGGTATGTTGACGAGATCAGCTTCCCGGTCTACCAGACCGCGAGCACCTCTTACCTCGCCTTCCAGAAGGGCACGCTCGATGCATCCATGATCCCGACGGGGAGCTGGATCGCGGCGCAGAACTTGCCCAACGTGAAGAGCGGCCAGTGGAGCGCCATTGCGTACCCGAACTCCGGAGTGCAGTTCATCGCTGTGACGATGAACAAGCAGCCGCTCGGAGGGGCACAGAACCTCAAGCTGCGCATCGCCCTCATGTACGCCACCGATCGCATCTCGGTCTGCAATATCGCCCAGCAGGGCGTCATGATCCCGAACGACCAGTTCGTGCCCCAGACCATGCCGGGCTACAAGCCGGGGCTGAACCCCTATCCGTACGATCCGGCCAAGGCCCAGCCAGAACTGGACCAGTTCACAGCCGCCGGCGGCAAGATCCCGGCAGCCATCCCCTATTCCTACAACCAAGGCTTCGGCGCCGACAAGAACGCCCAGGTGCTGGTCGCCGGTTGGCAGAAGGCCATGCCGTCGCTGAACTTCACGCTTCATGCCGAGAACACCAACACCTTCTTCACGGACATCAACAACAACAAGGTTGCGGGGATGTACCGCTACGGGTGGAGTGCCGACTGGCCGTCCATCGACGACTTCATCTACCTGTTCACGACCAAGGGCGGGGTCTACGGCAGTGGCACCCGGTACAGCAACGCGGAGGTCGACAAACTGTTCAATGAGGCTCGCGCCGAGACCGACACCCAGAAGGCCTACGCCCTCTACAACCAAGCGGAGGCGCTCGTCCTCAAGGATGCGCCCTGTCTGCCGGTGTTCACCTACCGCGACCCCTGGATCTCCAACGACGCCAAGGTCGGCGGATTCTTCGAGAACCCGTATTCGATGATCAACATGTGGGATGTCTGGGTCAAATAGGATTGCGTTGCGGTTGCCCGCTCGCGGGTGACTGAGTAGACTTCAGACAAGTGTGCGAGACGGCCCGCATCGTCAGGTGCGGGCCGTCTCGCAGGTACATCGACCCAAGGCAGGGGCGACGCGTGATACTGAGGCACCTCGCGTGAGGGCGCGCCGGTGATTAGCTACATCATCAGGCGGCTGTTCCAGCTGGTCCTCGTCCTGTTCGGCGTCACGCTGATCACGTTTTCGATGCTCAAGCTCGTTCCTGGCGACCCGGCGGTGGCCCTTGCAGGCAAGGGCGCGACGCCGTCGCGCGTGGCCTTTGTGCGCCATGAGTACGGCCTCGATCGGCCGTTCTACGTGCAGTACTACAGGTACGTCGAGCGTCTCTTCCACGGCGATCTTGGGACGTCGATGTACACGGGCCGCCCGGTCTCTCAGATGATCGTGCAGGCGGCGCCGGTCACCATCCAGCTGGCCATCGCGGCGGTGCTCATCGAATTACTGGGCATCCCCTTGGGTGTGTACTCGGCGCTGCGGCAGTACACGGTATGGGACACGACGCTGACCACCTTGGCGCTGCTGATCTGGGGAATCCCGGTGTTCGTGCTCGGCTACTTCGCCCTATATGTGTTCGGCCTCAAACTGAACCTCTTGCCCATCGGCGGGGTGGGTCCCATGATCTTGGGAGTCGTCCCGGATGGCTGGCAGAGCTTCAAGACTCTCATCCTGCCGGCGTTCACGCTCGGCATCATCGAGGTGGCATACATCTCGTACATGCAGCGGGCGTCGATGCTTGAGGTCTCGCGCTCCGACTTCATCCGCACTGCGCGCGCCAAAGGCCTCAGTGAGCGCCGGGTCATCTGGGGTCATGGGTTCAAGAACGCCGTCATCCCCGTGATGACTGTCGCGGGTATCGACCTGGGAGCCCTTATCGGCGGCGCTATCATCACCGAGACGGTGTTCAACCGGCCCGGCATCGGCCTGATGATCTATGAGGCGATCAACCAGCGCGACATCGCGGTCATCGCCGGTGGCGTGCTGTTCGCCACGTTCTTCTTCGTGTTCGCTAATCTCCTCGTTGACCTCGGCTACGCCTGGGTCGACCCTCGCGTGAGGCTGGAGGACTGAAGGTGCCTGACTGGGACGAGGAGAAGCAGGCCGAGCGTGACGTCTACGGGACGGAGGTAACGCAGGTCGAGACCGTTGACGCACGACGCGGTGGCGAGTTCGTCGACGAGGAGATTGAGACCTCTGCCAAGCCGCTTGGCCTGTGGGCCGATACCTGGCGTCGCCTTAGGCGCAACAAGCTGGCCCTCGTGGGTCTCGGGATCATCATCGCTTTCATGATCGTCGGCAGCGTCGAGACGGTCTTCTATCAGGCGCACTGGCACGTGCGCGTGAGCGCGAGCACGAGGCCCGAGGATCCGGGGTATCTCGCGCCCTACGATCCGAACCAGGTCGACTATGGGCTCACGCCGCAAGGTATCGGCTCGCCGCCGTCGTGGAAGCATCCCTTCGGCACCGACTTCCTAGGGCGGGACGTCCTATCGCGAACGCTCATCGCCACCCGCA
>TBL_comb47_HYPODRAFT_10005444_pt1 | contig 14172 bp, 14 predicted proteins | sample TroBogypolimnion_40_FD_10682 | JGI IMG/M metagenome (IMG submission 10682)
GCCGAGCCTGCCGCCATGAGGAACAGGCTCGCCAGGCAGGAAATTGCGGCTCCCGCCTCTGGAAGACCTCTTCCCGCCAGCACCATGCCGGTGAATCCCGACAGGGTGACAGCGGCAACGATGCCCGGTTTCGTCAGCACGAAAAAGGCGCTGCAGACCCCGAAAAAGGGGGTGCGCTCCTTGAGCTGCAGGGCGTGGTCTGCTGCGGACCTGATCATTTGCCGGGTTCCCTGGCAACGGAGCCCTGTGTAAGCCAGAGGCGCAGGCTGAAGCCTATGATGCCGAGCGTCATGGCGAGATGCAGCGCGCTGACCGGGTAGCTCAGTCCGGATTTAAGCGTCGCCACCCCGATGAAGATCTGCATGGCGACCAGGAACACCAGGGTGAGGAGGTCACGCTGCCGGGCTTTGAGGCGCTCATCGAGCAGCGAGGCGAGGTAGAGCAGGAGCACGGTGCCGAGGCTGCCGACGGCAAGTAGGCGGTGGCTGAAATTGGTCAGCGTAGGCCCGTCCCAAAGCGACGGGATCAGCTCTCCCCGGCAGGTCGGGAAGTCCGGGCAGGCGAGACCGGCGGCGGAGTGGCGCAGGTAAGCGCCCAAGGAGGCCTGGGCGAAGATCAGCAGGGTGACGCAGAAGAGCGGTCCGGCGTATCCGGCGAACGAGGCTTGGGCCGGGCGGACCGTGCCGTCACAAAGCGCCATGTAGAGGACCAGCAGGAAAACGGCAAGCCCGATCATGAAATGTACCGTGGTCGGCTGTACCGGCAGCTCCAAAAGAACCACCAGGGCGCCCAGCAAGATCTCCACCGCAATGAGCCCGACCGCGGTCAGAGGGATGGCCTTCCAGAGACCTGGGTAGCTGGTAAGCCTGGAGCGCACCAATAGCAGCAGGAAAACAGTGGCCAGCGCCGCGAGCACGCGATGCAGGAACTCCATCCAAACGTCCAGGCGCAGCGGCGGGATGAGATTCCCCTGGCATAGGGGCCAGTCCGGGCAGGCCATGCCTGCGTGCATGCCGGCAACCAGGTTGCCCCAGACAAGCAGAAGGAAGAATAGTCCAGCTGTCAGTCGTCCGAGCATGCGCGCCTCCCTGGTTCGTGGTTGCTCTTACCATGTGCTAACTCAAGGTCTCTCATAGCTTTTGCTCCTGTGCGCGGTCGGCGGGATCGGTCGGATCGGCGCTCGACGGCACCGGTCGAATTGTTAGCGGTACAGCGCGTCGATCAGGGTGCCGACGATAATCAGGCCGAGGATCAAGAAGGGGAATATGGCGAACCCCAGTACCAGCTTGATCTCGTGGCGCAGATGCATGAAGTAGAGCGCGACCAGGGCCGCCTTTAGTGAGGCGATGCTGAGGGCAACGGTCGCGTTCCATAGCCCAAGGTTCAGGAAAGAGACCGCTACTGTCACAGCGGTTAACACCAGCAGCACTCCCCAGACTGTCAGGTATATCTTGTAACCCGCCATAACCACCTCAGCCTACCAGATAGAGCAGGGGAAAAAGGTAGATCCACACCAGGTCGACGAAGTGCCAGTAGAGATCGGTGATCTCGACGGGCGTGCTGTAATCCGGAGAGAATGCACCCTGCCGGGCACGCACCAGGAGCCAGACCATGACCGCCATGCCGACCAGGACATGGATGCCGTGCAGACCGGTCATCATGAAGTAGAGTCCGAAGAAGAGGTTGCTGGCGGGGAACAGTCCGTGGCTGAAATCCTCGCTCCATTCCAGGTATTTTATGAACAAAAAGCCGCCCGCCAGCGCCAGGGTGAGCGCCAGGCAGACCTTGAGTACCCGCTGGCGCCCCTGCCTGATGGCCGCTATCCCGACCGCCATGGTGAGGCTGGAGGTGAGCAGCAGGACCGTGTTGAGCGCGCCCAGCAGACGGTTCAGCTTCAGGTGTTCCTGGTGGAACAGGTCGGGGTGCGCCAGGCGGAATTCTGCGTAGGCGGTGAAGAGCCCGCCGAACAGCAGCAACTCGGTGGCGAGAAAGGCCCAGATCCCGAGCCGGGCCGCTACCGGCGCCCCTTTATGGTCCGCATGCTTACTTGCCACGTTCGTGCCTCGTTTTCTTGCCGTAGCTGTAGGGCCAGTCGGTCACGGTCGGTATCTCGTGGAAGTTCTCCTCCGGCGGCGGGGAACTGGTGCTCCACTCCAGGGTGAGCCCCTGCCAGGGGTTGTCGGGGGCCGGGGTGCCGCCCCGCAGGGAGCGCACGAAGTTGGCGAACATGATCAGGATGCCGAGGGCGAGAAACCAGGAGCCCACCGTCGCGACGATGTTGAGCGGCTGGTACTTGGCGGGATACTCCGCATAACGCCGGGGCATCCCCTGCATCCCGAGGATGAACATCGGGAAGAAGGTGACGTTGAAGCCGGTGACGATGAGCCACCAGGCGCTCTTCGCCCACCCTTCGTTCAGCATCCTGCCGGTCATCTTCGGGAACCAGTAGTGCAGGCCCGCGAAGAGCCCCATGACCGTGCCGCCCATCATCGTGTAGTGAAAGTGGGCGACCAGGAAGTAGGTGTCGTGCACATGTACGTCGGTCGCCAGGGAGCCGAGGAACAGGCCGGTAAGACCGCCGATGATGAAGAGGAAGATGAAGGTGAGCGCGTAGAGCATGGGGGACTCGAAGCTGATGGAACCGCGGTACAGGGTGGCGATCCAGTTGAAGATCTTGATCCCGGTCGGCACGGCGACGAAAAAGGTTAGAAAGGAGAAGATAATGCCGGAGACGGTGGACATGCCGCTTACGAACATGTGGTGCCCCCAGACCAGGAAGCCGATGAAGGCGATGGCAAGGGCGGAAAAGGCGATCGCCTTGTACCCGAAGATCGGCTTCCTGGCGAACACCGGGATCACCTCGGACACGATGCCCATGGCGGGGAGGATCATGACGTAGACCACCGGGTGCGAGTAGAACCAGAAGAAGTGCTGGAACAGCAGCGGGTCGCCACCCTTGGCCGGGTCGAAGAAGCCGACTCCGAAGAGTCTCTCGGCCGCGAGCAGGATGAAGGTGATGCCGATGACGGGGGTCGAGAGCACCTGGATGACGCTGGTGGCGTACATGCCCCAGATGAAGAGCGGCAGCCGGTACCAGTTCATGCCGGGAGCGCGCATGGTGTGGATGGTGACGATGAAGTTGAGCCCGGTGAGGATGGAGGACATCCCGACCAGGAAGAGCCCGAAGCAGAGCGTCGTCACGGCGGCGCTGGTCTGGGCCGAGTAGGGGGTGTAGAAGGTCCAGCCGGTGTCCATCGGGCTCACCAGCGAGCCGATGGTCACCAGGATTCCCGCCACGAAGATCCAGTAGCTGAAGAGGTTCAGCCGCGGGAAGGCGACGTCGCGGGTCCCGATCAAAAGGGGGATGAAGAAGTTGCCCAGCGACGAGGGGATGGCGGGGATGATGAATAGGAAAATCATCATGGCGCCGTGCATGGTGAAGAGGACGTTGTAGGTGTGGTCGCTGAAGAACGCCGGGCCCGGGACCAGCAGCTTCAGGCGCAGCAGCATGGCCAGGGTGCCCCCCAGGAGGAAAAAACCGAGGGTGGTGCAGATGTAGAGAATGCCGATCCGCTTGTGGTCCAGCGTGAAGGCCCAGGAGTGGAATCCCTTTTCCGTCAGATAGCCCCGGTCGGGCAGGGAGCTTGCTATCCCTTGGTTGGACATCGGCATTTCCCCTTGGCTAGGTGCCTGGTGCTCCGATTAAAAGGCCGGCAGGCCGGCCCGCATTTCCGGTTATTTAAGCGTCTTCAGGTAGGCGATGAGCGCCGCCAGTTCCTCGTCCTTCAGGGTTGCCTTGAAGCTCGGCATGATGGGCTGGAACCCTTTGACAATTTTGGCGTTGGGGTCGACAACGGATTCCCTGAGGTACTCCTCGTCGGCCTGCACCGTCTTGCCGTCGGCAAGCACCACGGTGCTCCCGAAGAGCCCCTTGAGGGTGGGGCCCACCTTGGCGCTGCCATCGATGCTGTGGCAACCGAGGCAACCGGCGTTCTCGAAGACCCGCTTGCCCTGGTCCGCCGGGGCCTGGGTGCCCGCCTGCAGCTTTTTCTGCTCATTCTGCTCCCAGCTCAGGTACTCGGCCTGCGGCATGACGATCAAGGTGCCCCGCATCAGGGAGTGCCCGGTGCCGCAGTATTGCGAGCAGTAGATGTCGAAAGTCCCCGCCCTTTTGGGCAGGAGCCAGAGGAAGGTGTAGCTTCCAGGAAGCACGTCCTGCTTTTGCCGGTAGTCGGGGATGAAGAAACCGTGGATCACGTCGCGCGAGGTCATGATCAGCTTGACCGGCTTGCCGAGCGCAAGGCGCAGTTCGTTCACGGAGGTCCGGCCATCCGGGTACTTGAAGCTCCACTGGAACTGGGAGGCCGTTACCTGCACCTCGGTTGCTCCCGGCAGCGGCGTCCTCATCTTGAGGAACACCTGCAGCCCGTAGGCGAAGATGCCCACCAGCAGCAGGGACGGGATGATGATCCAGATGATCTCCAGCGCATGGTTGCCGGTGATGTAGGGGGTGCTGACCTCCTCCCCTTTTTTCCGGCGGTAGCGGATGGCGAAATAGATCAGCAGCCCCTGGGTCAGGATGAAAAAGAACCCCGCAATGACCAGGATGAAGACGAAGACAGCATCAACGTCATGGCTTGCCAGCGAGGCCTCGCTAACCTTCAGGGCATTCAGGTCCGGCATGCATCTCCCCTTATCGTGTTGCAGCGCTCGGCGTCGCTGGTTCCCCGGCCAGCGGGTGGGTGGAGGGCGCCAAAGAAGCGTCGACCTGATCCTTGAGCGCTCGCCGTTGCGGGTTCCCGGGCGCACAGCCCCCATTTCTGGGGCAGGGCAGGGCCCCCTTCAGGCAGGCGGCGGCGCTTTCCGCTCCCTCTTCCAGAGGAAGGCCAGCAAGCCCAGGGTCAGCAGCAGCACGGCCAGCATGGAGAGCGTCATCAGGCGCGAGGCGAAGAGGACGTATTTCTTGCCGACCGGGTCGTAGTGATAGCAGTACAGTAGAGCCCGGTTCATGAGATTTGTGGCGCCGATCCTGCCTCCTGAGGCCTCTAGAAGGGCGAGCTTCAGGTCGCGGGGCTGCAGCTCCAGGCCGTACAGGTATCGTGAGACCCGCCCGTCCGGGGTCAGGATGATGATGACGTTGGGATGCGCGAAGTCGTCCTGCGACAGTCTGGTGTAGCGCACTCCCGCGACACCCGCCAGGCGTTCTATCGAGCCCTGGCTCCCCATGAGAAAGGGCCAGCTACTTCCCGGGTCGGCAGCGCCTGCCAGCATGGCGTAGGTCGAGGCCGATTTTTCCCGGGCCAGCGCCGCCGATTCGTCGGGATTGATGCTGACCGTCACGATCCTGAAGTCCCTGCCGAGCGCCAGATCCCCCATTCGCGCGGCCGTGCCCGCCAGGTTGCGAAAGACCAGCGGGCAGAGTGTGGGGCAGGCAAAGTAGTTGAGGGTGAGGATGACCGGCGCCCCGGTGAAGTAATCCGAGAGCAGCACGGAGCGCCCGGCCTGGTCGCGGAAGGGGAGATCGCCCGGGATACGCGCGCCCAGCCTCTCGTCGACGCCCACCTGCGGCGGAACCTTGTCCTGCAGGTTGTGCGGGAAGACCGGGGCGGCCAGCAGGGCAGAGAAAGCCAGCGCCCCGACGGCCAGCAAACCCGCGGGGCTCCGGAACCCGCGCCTGCCTGCCGGCATCCCCGTCATCTACCCTGTCAACCTGGCATAGTCGAGCATCCCCTGGAAGTCTACGATCACCACCGGTTCGTCCCCTACCACCCAGGCATCGTGCCCGGCAGGCAGCAGTGAAACGTCGCCGGCCCGGCAGTCGAACTCCCTGCCGTCGTCCATGGAGACCCGGAGCGTTCCGGCGACATGGTACTGGAAATGCGCAGCCTCGCAACTCAGGGTCTTGGCGATCGGCTTGACCGAACTGGACCATCTCCATCCCGGCTTGAGCGTGGCCCGTCCGACGATCGCCCCGCTGATGGAGACCAGTTCCAGTCTGCCGAGCGGGAATTCCCTGATCTCTTCCGGGTTGGCGAAGCTCTTCAGTTCGGGTTTGATCATGAATTCTCCCTGGTGACGATTGCGTATACGTTTAAAATATTCTAATTGCAAAGTGTGCAAAAGCAAGGAAGGATTCGGCTGTGCGGTTAGAGAGGGATCCGGATGAGGGTGCTAAGAAGATGGAACTGGCCGTTTTGAGGAGGATCAATGAGCCCGGTTAGTGCTGCAAGTAGAGGGAAGAGCAGGAGGGAAGAGAGAGAATGATGGACGAGAGAGAATGATGGACGAGAGAGAATGATGGACGAGAGAGAATGATGGACGAGAGAGGGGGAGGGACGAGAGAGGGAAGAGCTGCTGTCCGGCGCCGATCCCGGCCCTGAACGCTGTCTGGGTGAGGTGGGTGACTGGTCAGGAGGCTTCCTTGATTTCCCTGATTATTTCCACCTGGCGCTGGAATATGAAGCGCGAGATGGCTGCCTCGCTCTGGGGGTCCCCCTGGAAAGAGAAGCGGCAGATGTCGCCGTTGGGCTCGGCGATGGTCTCGACGTGACAGGCCACGGTCTCGATGCCGGTAACCGTATTCTGCAGCAGGTTGGGGATCATGACCCGCAGCCGGACCTCCACGCCTTTTGCAAAAGGGCAGCGGTCGGTGGTGCGGATGGAAAAGCCGCCCAAGGAGACGTCGAACAGCTTGCCGGAGAGCCGGTGGGTTTCAGAGCTGATCGTGGCATCGGTCGGCGCTTCCAGTTCCAGTCGCAGCGTGTCGCGGCGCTCCGCCATGATTTCCACGAAAGTGAAGTTTCTGAGCGACACCGACATCCTGCGCACGTCGGCGTTCTGGACATCCGCCAGGATGGAGTTGTCGAAGTAGCCGCATTTGATGAAGACGCGCCGGGTTTTGTCGATGGCGACCGCCTGTTGCTGGTGCACGTCCAACTCGAGGATGCCGCCACTCATCTCAACGATGGTCGCCGGATAGCTGATCGGCAGCCCCTTGTAGTAATTGACCAGCCGGAAGGCGGGGCGTGCGCCGCGCTTGACGATGTCCTGGAACCCGGCGATGATCATGGCCCGGTCCTCGTCCAGCGAGTTCTTGATCCTGGTGTGGTAATAATGGGAGAAATCCATGTCCTGTCCTTTTGGCCCGCCGGCATGCAGAGCCGGTTCGACCTAATGGGTAAGCCCGTACCTGCGCAGCATCGCCATGAGGTCCGCCCGCACTATCGGCTTCACCAGGTAATCAGTGCAATCGCCTTCCCAGAGCGCCTCTTCCATGTTTTCCGGCGCGTTCAGGGCTGTGGTCATGATGATGATCGCTTTTTTTCGTTCCGGTGCCAGGTCGCGCTGCTCCGCCAGCCGAATCAGTTTCAGGGCCTGCTGGCCGTCCATCTCGGGCATGATGATGTCAAGCAGTACCAGGTCGAAGGGTTTTTGCTCGGTCAGTGCTCGCTGGAATATGGTGACAGCTTCCCGTCCGTTGACTGCTATCTCTATCTCGGCATGGTCGGCCAGGAAATATTTGAGTCCTTCCCTGGCCATATCATTGTCCTCGACGATCAGACACCTCATAACTGTTTTCTCCTTGTCAGGCGTTAAACGTTTTCATTGTTGTTTTTGGCCGATTGCGGCCGGCCGGCGGCAGATGTCCTGTCGGGGGCTATATGATGACCGTGAACTCGGCGCCATCCGGGAGGTTCCTGGCGCGGATGCTCCCCTGCATGTGCCGCTCGACGATGGTCCTCGCCATGTAGAGACCGACCCCGGTCCCTTTCCCCTCTTCCTTGGTGGTGAAGTAGGGGTCGAAAATCTTGTCGATCACCCCCGGCGCGATGCCGCCGCCGTTGTCGCTCACCGTGACGACCCCGCGCGCACCCTCGTCGTGCAGCACGATCAGGATGCACGGGTGCGCGACGTTCCCCTCGACCAGGGCGTCCCGCGCGTTGTTGAGGATGTTCAGCATGGCCTGGGAAAATTCGTTCACATGCCCAGTATACATCAGAGAGCTGCTCCCCTCCACGGTTACCTTGATGCCGTGGCAGGAGCAGCTCGGCTCGAAGAATTCCACGGTCTTGGCGATGGCCTTCGCCAGGCTGAAGGGGCGCGGCTCGATATCCGGACGGAAGAAGTTCCTGAAGTCGTCGATGGTCCGTGACAGGCAGAGCAAGAGCTCCATCCCTTTGGCGGACCTAAGCTCCATGACCTCGTCGGTGAGGTGACCCTTCTCCTGCTCCATCTGCATCTGCTGGATCACCATGCCCAGCATGTTGAGCGGCTGGCGCCACTGGTGCGCGATGTTGCCGATCATCTCCCCCATGGCGGCAAAGCGCGACTGCTGCATCATCAGCCGGTCCTTCTCGCGGCTTTGCTCCACCTCCTCGGCGATACGCTGCTCGAGCGTGTGGTTCAACCGCTCCAGCTCCTGCTGCTGGTGCTCCTTGTGGCGTTCATCCCTCTTGCGGGCGGAGATGTCCAGCACGGTGCCGATGACCCTGGGCACCCCGGAACTCTTGTTCAGGGTGGCGAACAGCTCGAGATCGACCGGGCTGCCGTCGCGGTGCAGGCCGAGTACCTCGCTGTGCGAGGGGGCCAGCCGGCCGCCAATCTGGCCCAGGAAGCTGTCCACGACGGCAGGCAGGTCCTGCTGGCAGATCAGGACCCTGAAATTCATGTCGATCATCTCGTCCCGCTCATAGCCGAAAATCTCGGCGAAGGTGCGGTTAACATAGCGGATTGCGCCGTCCCCGTCCACGACGTAGATTCCCGTCTGGGACCTTTCCGCGAGCATGCGGAAGCGCTCCTCGCTTTCCCGCAGCAGCTGGTCGGCCTGGCGCCGGCGTCGCGCGCTCTTCACCAGCAGGGTTATGGCAGCCGACTGGAGCAGCAGCGCGCAAGCGATGATCCAGATGGTCTCCTGGTGCTCCCGGTATTCCTCCGAGAGCGCGCGTTCCTGTCGTGCCTTGGTTGGCTCCAGGTCAGCTGCCAGGGCCGCGCTGCAGCGACTGGGGGTCGCCAGCGCGGCGACCAGGGTCAGCAGGACCAGCAGGGTGGCTAGATTCGGGAGGCGCCACCTTTTTCGGGACTTCTCAATCATGATGTGCCTGCCGGTGTGAAAGCCGTAGTACAGCCCGATGCCTGGGTGAACAGACCGTAGCTGTTATCCTCATGATATCTCTTCGGGCTGCGCTGTCAGTTCTTGAGAAAAATTAAGAGCTCTAGCGCCCTTGCTGTCAAATAATACCTCAGGACCGGTCCAGGCACCTGCCTCCCCGGGAGGAGCGCCTGATGGCGCTGCCGTCATTTAGCGGTTTCCCGGTCTTTTCGCGGGGAGGGAGGGGCAGCCCGGACCGCCATGGCTTCGGTGCGCCGAGGGGCACAAGGCTCCGAACCCGTGCATGTTTTAATGATACTCTCGGGCCTCGCCCGATTGTTCACTGATCGCGGCTACTTGCCGGAATCGGTGGCGGAATGACTCTAATAAACAATTGATAATTCACAAAGTTTCCCCTTTGTCCGCGGTTAGGCATGCTTCGGGCAGTGTGTCAGCGAACACTGGAATGGGTTCGCTTCAGAGGTGATCCTTTTCGGTGCGTCGTGGTTTTCATGGATTACAGAGGGGGCTTTGATTTGAAAAGAAGAGTCCTGATCGTAGATGATATAGCCGACGTGCGGTTGATGCTTCGATGCATAATCGAGAAAGAAAACTATCAAATAGTAGGTGAAGCCGCCGACGGTGTGGAAGCAGTAGAACAGTACTGCGAGCACCTCCCCGATATAACGATCATGGATATTGACATGCCGTTTAAAGACGGGGTCCAGGCGGCACGCGAAATACTCGCTCACAGAAGCGATGCCCGCATCATATTGTGCAGCGGCAGCATCCGGAACTATGACATTGGCTCCTTGCAACTCGGGGCAAGCGTGAACAGCATCATTCGAAAGCCATTCCTGCCGTCTCAATTGTACCAGGCGATGAATATGTGAAGTATCAGTGATGTGCTTAAGGCTAAGTGGAAGTTCTTTGATGTTATGTAATACCATGTATTTATGCCATGTTTGATGCAATAAGTGGTATGCGGTACCTAGTCGGTCATTAAATGTTATGCGCCTTGTGTTATGTAATGGGTTTTTATGTTGTGCAATGTTTTGCAATGATATACCCGATTTTATCTGCGATCTGTTTTGAAGTCATGTAATGCATTTTTATGCTGCGGAATTAATGGGAGCCTTCGGGCTCCCTTTTTTTTCTGCCATGCGGAGGGAGGGCAGGGGGAATTCTCTCATGGCTCGCGGTCCGATTGGAAAATGTTTAGTATGCGATTTGCCCGCCTTGTGTTAGGGTAGGAGGTTGCTGGACCTGGGCAGGGGCCGGCACGATTCTCCTGCTGACTCACCCAGTACACCAAAGCCCGTCTGGCAGCGGGCTTGCGCTGGTGTTGCCGATTACAACGCTAGATTCTCGAAATTCCAGGAAAAGCTTTCAACAGGATTTCACCATGACATCAAAGTACCCGGTAATCATTTCGAATCTTCTGGAACAACTGCACGGCCATGGCTATTTCCGGCCGGAGACTGGACCGCTCAAGGCTCGCTTGACAGACGCTGTCCTGTCCGCGCTGGATTGCGATGTCGTCGACCAGCTTTCGGGACAGCCGATCGATCTGGAAGTCAGCATCGGCAGGCAGGAGGGTGACGACGAAGTTACCATCGGTATCAAGGTCGACCTTCCGGACCTGTCCCACTCCTCGGAGTTAGCGCTGAAGGTGCTCGCCGACGATGCGCTGGAGGATCTTGCTGGATATTTGGCACGCCTGGTGGAGGGCTCCGCCCCCGCCGAATCGGCTGAACAGAGTAAGGTGCTGGTGCGGAAAAAGCTGATAGCGGATAGCCACGAACAGGCAGCGGCTTCGGCCCGCCTGAAAGTGTCGCCGCAGTGGCTTAAGAGTGTTATCCCCTGCACCGACTACAGTTATGACGAGATCGACGGCAAGAAGATTATCCGGAACTACTACTGGTCCAAGGAACTTATTGAGAGGCTGTTCAAGATAAAGTGCACCAAGACCACCCCGGAGGATCTGCAGTACGTCGCTGCGGAGTGCTGCGAGGGTGACCAGGACTGGGCCCGGGACTTGATCGCGCGGCTCAAGTCTCCCAACAGGGCCGAGCCGGCCCCGAAGGAGCAGGGGCAGAAAAACCAGGCCAAGACGCCGGCCAAGGCGGTCACCAAGGCGGCCCCCGGCGAGCGCGTCCGCACCCGCTCGCGCCAAAAGAGGCAGTTTCGCGAAGGCGGCAAGGACGCGGCCCGTAAGCCGGACCAGGCGAACGGGCCGAAGCCCCCGGCGAACTAGGGGGCATTGCCCCCCGGTCGGCCCGGTCAGCCTTCTTGGTCCTTCAGGAAGGCGCCCAGTTCCTTGTCCGTCTTGCCGATGTGCTGCAGCAACCAGGAGGTCAGGGTCTTGTTGGTCATGATCACCAGCGAGAGCGTGGCTCCTTCCGTTTTAAACGCGGTCCCCAGGCGGGCGATGTCGGCGATGAAGCGGGTGTGCTGCGACTTGTGCGAGGCGTATCCCGGATAGCCGTACCTTACCTGCAGCTTTTCCTCCGCGGCGAAATGCTCCTTGACGTAATCCCCCAGGAACAGCAGCAGCTTCATCACCTCTTCCTTCCCCTTTCCTTCGTTGCATGCCTCGGATAGCCTGTTCACCCTCTTGAAAATTTCCCTGTGCTGGTCATCTATCAGATCAATACCCGTCTCCAGGTCTCTGGTCCATTCTATCGACATGTGATTTTGCTCCTTTGTAGGAAGTTCGGTAGACTTGCCGCCTTCTATAACTATCGACGCTGCAGGCGAAAGCTTTAACTCTACCTGATTATTGGTGATCTTCGCCATAGCTTCAGGCTAAGCTTCCGGCGGCTCGGCTGTTGGCGGACTGACCGGTTTCTCCTCGGGGATGACAATGCGGAAACGGGTTCCTGCGGCGGAGCTCTCCACGTGGATGTCTCCGCCGTGGTCCTTCACGATGCCGTAGGATACCGACAGGCCGAGCCCGCTGCCGTTGTCCTTGGTGGTGAAGAAAGGGGTGAAGATCTTCTCCAGGTGCTCGGGCAGGATCCCCTGGCCGGTGTCGGCGATCTCGACCTGACACCCGGCGCCTGGGCCCAGGGAACAGGTGGCGAGGGTCAGGGTCCCACCCCCGGGCATGGCCTGGACGGCGTTCAGGATCAGGTTGCTGAAGACCTGCCGGAGCTGGTCCGCATCTCCAGCGATGCTGGCGAGGTCCGGCGCGTAGCGGCGCTGCAGCGAGACCTTCCCCATGGCCGCCTGGTGCCCGATCTGGCTCAGGATGTCGTCCAAAAGCTCGTTGACCGCGACCTGCCTGCGGTCCAGGGACTTCTGCCGGGCGAACGCCAGCAGGTTGCCGACGATCTTCGCCATCCGCTCGGTCTGCTGGCTGATGATTTCAACCTCTTCCCGGTTGGCGTGCCCGGGGGGGAGGCACATATCCAGCACCTCGGTGTTGCCCCGGATGATGGCCAGCGGCGTGTTGATCTCGTGGGCGACCCCCGCCGCGACGATGCCGAGATCGGCCAGTTTCTCGGCACGCGCCAGGTCCGCGCGGGTCTGCAGCAGGAGGCTGTTCTGCTCACTTAGCTGCGCGGTACGCTCCTGCACCTTGAGCTCGAGCCCGCGGTGCAGCAGGCCGATCTCCAGCTCCTGACGGGTCAGGGCACGGGTCATCTGGTTGAAGGCGCTCGCCAGGTCCCCCACCTCGTCGGAGGAGCGCACCTCCATTTGCAGGTCGCGCTCGCCCAGCGCCACCCGGTGCGCCAGCTTTTCCAGCTCGCGGATGGGACGCGCCAGCAGGGTCCCGATGAACCCGGAGACCGCGATGCCGATCAGCGAGGTCACCAGCAGCACGGCAAAAAGGGTGGCGTTGATGCTCTTTTGCATCCGGGTGTACGGCTTTTCCAGCATCCCGACGTAGAGCGAACCTATCGCCGCGCCGCGCAGGTCGAGGATCGGCTCATAGGCGGTGAAATACCAGTCATTGACCACGAAGGCCCGGCCGATCCACTTCTTTTTCTCCAGGAGCACCCGGTTGAAGACCTCTTCGGAGAGCCGCGTCCCGATTGCCCGGGCGCCGTTGGAGGCCTGCACGTTGGTGGCGATGCGGGTGTCGCCCAGAAAGAGCGTGGCGTTGCCGACGTCGATGCCGTTGAACTCCACCCCCTCGTAGACGATCTCCTTGATCTTGTCCACCAGGGTGTTGTTGTTGTTCAGAAGGAGCGCGCCATAAAGGGCGCCGACGATGCGCCCCGAGGCGTCGCGCACCGGAGCTGCCGAGACCATCACCAGGCCGGAGCGCTCCACGGCCGAGGAGCGCGGCCTGGCGTGGGGTGTCGGGAGCACGGAGATCGCCGCGCGGCGGGCCAGCTCCGGTTGTTCCAGCGCGAGCTGCTCGCCGGTCAGCACCGTCGTCCCGGTGACCGTCCCCCCCTTGAGGGCCAGCTTGAGGAAATAGCTGTCTCCCTGCCAGTCGCCGCGCAGCTGCGGGTTGTGGGCCCGGTACAGGACCCTCCCCCCGGCGTCGACCGCGGTGAAGATGTCGAGATGCTTTATCCTGCGCCGCGCTGAGAGCAGCCGCGCGAGTCCGGCGCGGTCCTTGGTGCCGATCGCCTGGGCTGCGAACGGGTTCCCCGCGGTGAGGTCGACCAGTTCGCCGATGCGGTCCAGCTCGTTTCGGTAGATCTCGCGGGCCGAGTTGAGGTCGGTGCGCACCTTTTCCTGGGCCTGGTTGGCGATTTTCTGGTTGATCAGGTACAGGCCGGTCAGGGAGCAGAGGAAGAAGGCGACGAAGAGCGGGGCCAGCGCTCCGAAGGTGAGTTTGGCCCGGATCGGGAAGCGGCGCGGCATCAGGGCGCTCCTGAGTCGTCCAGGCCGAACTCCTCGATCTTGCGGTCCAGGGTGCGGCGGGCGATGTCGAGGATGCGTGCCGCCCGGCTCTTGTTGTTGCCGGCCGCCTTCAGGACGTGCAGGATATGCTCGCGCTCCACGGTCTCCAGCGAGACCATCCGCCCCGACGGCTTCGCCTCGGCTGCCGGCGCGCTTTTCCAGACCGGCAGCGTCTCGGCTCGGATCAGCGAGCCGCGGGTGAGGATGGCCGCGCGCTCGAC
>TBL_comb47_HYPODRAFT_10005445_pt1 | contig 14169 bp, 10 predicted proteins | sample TroBogypolimnion_40_FD_10682 | JGI IMG/M metagenome (IMG submission 10682)
CCCTGTCTCGCAAAGCAGCAGGGCCACCCGATCGGGTGGCCCTGCTGTTGCATTGATTGGTGGTCCCGACACGATTCGAACGTGCGACCCTCAGATTCGTAGTCTGATGCTCTATCCAGCTGAGCTACGGGACCGCGGTAGTGGTTCAGTCTACCGGTCCCCGGAAGATCTGTCTACCGCCAATTGCCCGGAGCGCAGGACTGCGGGCGATGCTTGCGCCTGAATCCGACTGCCAGCGATTCATGCGCGGAAGCGAAAAAATGATCGATATTTTCAGCACATGGGCATGAATGAGTTGGTTGAATCCCGGACAAGGCCAGACAAGGGTGGACCCGGCTTCGGGAACCGGGAGAACACCCCGCGGGGCCTGGACCGGACCGGCCCGGGCGGGACGGAGAAAAGGGCGCGGAGGCTTGGGAAATCCTGGTTGATGGCAGTCAATACAGGGGAGTAGACTCGACTACAATAAACTTTGATCGAAGTAAGTGCTTTGGTCATTCTCAAGCCTCGTTCCTCCATACCCAAACCTCCTTGGCAAGATCGTTGCCTGCCCTCCCTCCTGGCGGACTCGTGGCGATTTGGGTCCAATCGCGGTCAGGTAAGCCCCCCACCCGGCCGCCAAGTAAGGCACACTGAGGGTTCCCCGCCTGATCCAACCCATATCGGAGATTCGAAGACCCCCTTGAATTTTCCCCCATGGAAGTCGAAAGCAAAAAAGCTGCAAAGGAAGTTCAATGAGCGAACTGACACGTAAGGAAGTGGTCTTTATCCTCAAGTCGGGGAAGAGCTTCCAGCGTACCGACCTCAGTGGTCTCGATTTGAGGGGGTTCGATCTTTCCGGGGCCAACCTGTCCGAGGCCAACCTCGCGGGTACGGTGCTGAACCAGGCCGTGCTGCGGGGGGCGGACCTGTCCGGCGCCGACCTGCGCCTGGCGAACCTGGACGAGGCCGACCTGGAGGGGGCCAACCTCAGCCGCGCCAAGCTCAAGGGCGCCAACCTCAGCGGCGCGAACCTCAGCGGCGCGAACCTCAGCGGCTTCGACATCCAGCAGTACGACCAGGCCACCATGCCCATCCTGCGGGGGACCAAGCTGACCGGCGCCATCCTTTCCGGCATCAATTTCAGCGGCGTCGACCTCAGCGGCAAGGATCTGCGCGAAGCCAACCTGAGCGGCGCCGACCTGCGCCAGACCATCCTGGTGGGGGCCAACCTGCAGGGCGCCAACCTCAGCAAGGCCAGCCTGCTGGGGGCTTCCCTCAACGGCGCGAACCTCATGGGCTCCAACCTCTCCTTCGCCGTGCTGGGCGGGGCCGCGCTGGTCCGGGCCAACCTGGCCGACGCCGATCTGACCGACGCCGACCTGCACTGGGCCAACTTGGGCGAAGCCAACCTGGAGCACGCGAACCTGAGCCGGGCGAACCTGAGGGGGGCCAACCTCGGGGGCGCCAATCTCAGCGGCGCCAACCTGCGCTACCTGGACATCCTCCAGTACGACAAGAACGACATCCCCGATCTCACCGGGGCCAACATGAGCGGGGCCAACCTCAGCGGGACCAACCTGCGCGGGCTGAACCTGAATCAGAGCAACCTCAGCGGCGCCAACCTGTGCGGGGTCGTACTGCGGCACGCCAGCCTGGAAGGCTCCATCCTCAACGACGCCGACATGAGTTCCGCCGACCTGAGCGGGGCCAACCTGAGCGGGGCCCAGCTGGGCCGGGCCAACCTCAGTTCGGCGCTGCTGGCCGGGGCGGTGCTGATCGGCGCCGACCTGCACCAGGCCGACCTCACCGGGGCGGACCTGCGGGAGATCAGCTTCGTGGGCGCCAACCTCACCGGCGCCAACCTCACCGGGGCCAGCCTCAGCGGCGCCATGCTGGAGGGTTCGGTCCTCTCCGAGACCGTCCTGGTGGGCGCCAAGCTCATGCGGGTGAACCTGGCCGAGCGCGACCTGAGCCGGGCCGACCTCAGCGAATGCGATCTCAGTTCGGCCAACCTCGAGGGGGCCAATCTCGCCGGCGCGGTGCTGGTGGGGGCCAACCTGGAGGACACCCAGCTGGGCGGCGCCAACCTCAGCGGCGCCGATCTGCACGGGGACGATCTGCGCACGGCCAACCTCTGCGGCGCCGACCTGAGCATGGCCAACCTGAGCGGGGCCGATCTCCAGGGCGTGATCCTCAGCGCCAACCTGAACGGGGCCAACCTGAGCGGGGCGAACCTGCGGGGCGCCGACCTGGACCGGGCCGTGCTCACCGCCGCCAACTTCAGCGGGGTGGACCTGAGCGGCTTCGATCTGCAGGGCGCCGACCTCAGCAACGCCGTCCTGGACGGGGCCAAGCTCAGCGGGGTGAACCTGCACGGGGCCATCCTCCGCGCCAGCCACGCCGTCGGCGCCAACCTGAGCGGTGCGGACCTGAGCGAATCCGACCTGGGCCTCGCCGATTTCTGCGGCGCCAACCTGTTCGGGGTCAATTTCGAGAAGGCCAACCTGGAGGGCGCCAAGCTCGCCTCCCTGCCCACCGAGTCCTGGGGCGAGTACCGCACCAACCTGAGCAACGCCAACCTGAGCGGGGCCAATCTGAGCGGCGCCGACCTCTACCAGGCCAACCTCAACGAGGCCAATCTCCACAACGCCAACCTGTCCGGCGCCAGCATGATCTGGGCGGACCTGCGCGGCGTGGACCTGCGCGAGACCGCCCTGCGCGGGACCAACCTCAAGGGCGCGAACCTGGACGGGGCCAATCTCTGCGGCGCGGACCTGCGCGAGACGGTGCTGCGCGACGCCTACCTGGACGGCGCCAACCTCAGCAGCGCCAACCTGAGCGGCACCAACCTGACCAACGCCGATCTGCGCGACACCAACCTGATCGACGCCTCCATGGACGGCGCCAACCTCAGCGGGGCCAATCTCAGCGGGGCCAACCTGGTATGGACCAACCTCAGCGGGGCCAACCTGGTGCGGGCCAACCTCACCCGGGCCAAGCTCAGCGGGGCGCATCTGGGCGGCGCGGATCTGCGCGAGGCCGATCTCACCGACACCAACCTGGACGGGGCCAACCTCAGCGGGGCCAAGCGCTAGAAAACGGCTTCCGGCCCCGCGCCCATGGCGCCGGGGCCGGACGATCTACAGCTTGGTCTTGGAGTAGGCGTGCTCGCCGGCCGGGGGCAGGGAAGGCACGCCGTTGGCCATGTTGAAGACGTGGCGGTCGGAGGCGGATTCGTCGGCCCGCATGCCGCTGCTCGCGGCGAAGGCGGCGACCGAGGCCATGGCGGAGGCGGGCACGGCGGGAGGCGACGGGAAGGGCACGAAGGCGGCCTCCTTCTCCTTCTCTTCGGCCTTCTCGTGCTTCTCCACGCCCCGGCGGGTGCAGTTGCCCTGGAGGGTGCCGCCTTCGTCCACCACCAGCGAACCCACCTCCACTTCCCCCTCGACGTAGCCGGTGCCGTGGATTTCCAGGCATTCCTTGATCCTGAAGGTGCCCAGCACCCGGCCGGTGACGATCAGGTGCTTGGCCTCGATGGTGCCCTTCACTTCGCCGGAGGGGGCGATGGTCACCTCGCCCTCGCTCATGATGTTGCCTTCGACCGTGCCTTCGATCCGCAGGCTGTTCTGCCCGGCCTGGATCTCGCCCTTCCAGAGGGTGCCTTTTCCGAGCAGCGTGTGAATGGCCTGGGCTTGATCGGGGCGCTTCTTGCTGCTGAACATGGGGGACTCCTGCTTCACCGTAAGGACGACAACCATTCGCGCTGGAGGCGCATGTAGGGCATGGGGTTCACCGGACGGCCGTTGAGGCGCACTTCATAGTGCAGATGTACCCCGGTGGCGTTGCCTGTGCGGCCCATATCCCCCAGGATATCGCCTCGGGTCACCTTCTGTCCTGTTTTGACTCGGACCCTCGCCATGTGGGCGTAGAGGGTCTCCAGCTGCTCGCTGTGGCCGAGCACGACGCCGTTGCCGTAGCGGTCCATCCACCCGGCTTCCACGACCTCGCCGTCGGCGGTGGCCTGGATGGGGGTGTTTTCCGAATTGGTGATGTCGATGCCGCTGTGGAAGCCCAGCAGGCCGTCGTCCGATTCGTTGCGCCGGGAGAAGGGGCTCAGCCGGATGCCGAACGGGGAGCTCAGGTAGCCGGCGGTGGGCGGGATGGACGGGGTGTGGTTCCAGCGCTCGATGATCGGCTCCATCCGCGCCTTCATGAGCTTGGCCTGGGCGCTGGTGCGCTCCAGGTCCTCCCGGAGCAGGCTCAGCTTCTGGGGCGTGGCGGCGGGCTTGCTGTCCGTGGGCGGCAGCGGCTTGACCGCCGGGTCGGTGTTCTTCATGTTCAGGACCTTGAGCAGGTCCGCCATCTGCTGGCGCAGCTTCTGGACCTCCCCGTCCAGGGTCTGGGCCTGGTCCAGGCTTTCCCGCAGCTGCCGCTGCTGGGTGTAGGTTTCCCGCTGGAGCTGGGTGAAGCTCATGATCTTCTTGGTCGCCCACAGCCCGTAGGCGGAGCCGATCATGGCCACGGCCCAGATCGCGGCGATGGTCCCGGCCACCCAGAACACCGTCCGGCGGGCGATGGACCAGCGGAAGGTGCGGTGGGAAAAAACCATCATGACAGTAAAAAACCGCTCCGAGTCGGGGCGACTCAGACGCAGGCCACGCCGGGCTAGAGGCTTTCTTGCCATAGAATCCCTACCCTACGGTGGTTGCCGGCCGGTGTCGAGGGACTTTTCAATTTTCCAAGTTCAAGGCGTCAGCCGGCCCAGGACCCACTCGGCCAGGTGGCCCGAGAAGAAGATGAGCCCGACCAGGCTGTTCAGGGTGAAGAAGGCGTGGTCGATGCGCTCCAGCCGTCCGCCCCGCACCACCCACTGCTCCCGGGCGAGGATGGCCGCCACCGCGGCCCAGGCCAGCCACGGCAGCAGGTGCGCCTCCAGCTTGAGGTTGAACACCGCCCAGGCGGACAGGGCCGCCAGGTGCATGGCCCTGGAGACCCACAGGGCCACCGGGACGCCCAGCCGGGAGGGGATCGAATGCAGCCGGCGCTCCCGGTCGAAGCCCAGGTCCTGGAGGGCGTAGAGGATATCGAAGCCGGCGGTCCAGGTGAGCACGCCCAGGGCCAGGAACCAGGCCGGCGGGTCCAGCCGGCCGTTCACGGCGATCCAGGCACCCAGGGGGGCCCCGGCCAGGGCCAGGCCGAGCACCACGTGGCTGAGGAAGGTGAAGCGCTTGCAGAGGGAGTAGCCGAGGATGACCAGCAGGGCCAGGGGCGCCAGCTTCCAGGGGAGCGGGCCGAGCCGGCCGGCCGCCAGGCCGAACAGCACGATGGCCAAGCCCAGGAGCGCCATGGCGCCGCCGCGGCTCACCCGCCCTGCGGGCAGTGCCCGGTCCCGGGTCCTCGGGTTGGCGCCGTCGATGTCCTGGTCGGCGATGCGGTTGAAGGTCATGGCGGCAGTGCGGGCGGCCACCATGGCCACCAGGATCCACAGCACCTTGTCCCAGGGCGGCAGGCCCCGGACGGTGGCCAGGGCCCCCAGCAGGGCGAAGGGCAGGGCGAACACCGTGTGCTCGAACTTGATCATGTCCAGCAATTCTTGTAAACTGTTGAAATATTTCAAGTTAAACACCTATATTGTTTATGGGTGAACCGTGGGGTGAACCAAGTCCCATTGCCTCGGCCACCCTCGCTTGGGCCTCTGCGGCTCCCCTGGGGCGGGTTTCGATGTAGCGCATCGTCGTGGGTTCCTTGGTATGTCCAAGCATTTGCATAATTTGGGATAGTTCGGTGCCGGTCTCGAAGTGGGCGGTAGCGAATGTAGCGCGCAGGCGGTGTGGATGGAGGCCTTCAATTCCTAGATCCGATCCCGCCGCTCGGACAGCATTTTTCGTGAAACCACGGCGGTCCGCAGCTTTGAGTATCAATCCGGTTGTCGGGCTCCCCTGGCGCTGCCACTCGGATTTCAAAATATCAAGAAGCCATCCGGGAAGGGGAACCTGGCGTGTCTTGCGGTTCTTGGTTGCCCCGGGGGTATATTGCTCGGATCGCCACGAGATCCACTCCCAGCGGGCCGTGGCTGTTTCGGTCTCACGCAGGCCAAGGCCAACCTGAAGTTGGATGGATAATGTGATGCTCCGAGATCTCGTATGTCTTCCAACCGAGTCAAAAAAGGCACGGACCTGTTCTGGCCACAATACGACCCTGGGGACCTGCTGGACCTTTCGTTCCTGGAGTTGCCATGGGCGTTGGGGAATCATCTTTCGCTTGATTGCCCACCCATACAGGGCGGAGATCAAACGGATTAGGCGGTTGGCGCCTCCAATCGAGTGCGCCATCTCAATGGTCTTTCCATGAAGGACTTTGGTGCCCATCGTTGAGAGGTAACGGCTCCGGGCTTCTTCGAAAATTGCCGTTGTGATCTCCTCAAGGGGAAGGTGGTTCCATTTTCCGAAATGGGTCTCAACGGTGGCAATCATTTGTTCTTGGTATCGAGGTGCGACAACTCCCTCGTGGGCTTTGGCCCATTCTCGTGCGGTCGAAAGTAACGAGGGGGTATCGAAGGGTCCTTTGACCTCGATCCCACTTTCATGAAGCCCCATCTGCCGAAGAAGGGAATCCCGCACGACCATTGCATCGCTTCTGTCGGTGCATCGAGTGCTGCGCTCAATCTTCTTGCCGCCGCGTTTTACGCAGACCCACCAGTACTTTCCTCGCTTGCACAAGCCGTTCTTAACTTGTCGCTTCTTTGGGGATTTTCGAACTTGCATTGCCGGCTTCTTGTCCTTGGGGTCCGGGGGGGCTTTATCCGGAACTTTAAGTTGATTGGGGCGTAAAGCCATTGCTAACCCCAAACCACAGTGATGAGGTGGCGTGCTGCTTGGTTGTGAATAGGGTCAAACGGGTCGGTCTGTTTTGACAGATACCGGTAAACCAATTGGTAGGCCTCAGCAAAGTTCAGGTTGTGATCCTGGGAATATCCTCCTGCCTCATGGAAAATTGTCATCACGACCTCGACGGTCTGTTCAAGGATTCTCCAATCCATGATGCCTTCTGTTATGTATTTTCCCAGCTCTGGGTCGGGTCTGGCATTCACTTGTGGAATCGATTCCTTGCCCGAACCCGATCTGAGCAATGCATCCTCGGCCGCCCCTTGTGGGGGCACGACTCCTTCGAGCCACACTCTACCTGCCCCTGTTTCGAGCCATGAGCGTGTGCATTTCAGAGAGACCGCTAGGCCCTGAAGAGTTGACTCCGACACGTCCCCAGGCCCCTCTTCGCCGTTTTCAATTCGTGAAAGGGTGCTTCTCGAGGGGCCACCTGATTTGTAAATATCAGCCTGTCGGAGCCCCCAGAGCCTTCGGAGATAGCGAACTCTTGCCCCAAAAGTGTCCAGCAGCACAACGCCTCCAAAAAAATATTGCACATATTCTTCATATGACTCATCATCAATGAGACACATGAGGCATATCAGACACAAGGTGCCAATCGTTCATTCCAGAATACCCCGAGACGCAAAAGACGCCAAGGACACAGGGAGGTCAAGGTGAGTCGGAAACACCTACCAGTTGGGCTTGTAGATCGCACTGGGCTGCGCCGCTGGTTCGAGGTCGAATATGGCTACAAGCCTGGCTATTACACCATTAGTGAAGCCATCCGGCAGGGGATGCCCTGTGAGCCGCATCCGCTCCTGGATGGGAAGCTTGTTTTCCGGGTTGATAACGTCCGGGACTGGGTTGAGTCCAGGAGTAAGAGACCGATCATGCAACCTTCTCCTCTCCGTGCTGCCTTGGCCCATTAGGAACTGAACGCCCCCCATAGCTACAGCACGGGGGGCGTTTAACTTAAATTCCTGGGGCAGGGATCGTTGGCGCGACCCCCACCGAGCTGTCCAGGGCAGATGCACCTTACGGTGCGGGCACTCCCCCATGACAACACCGAGCAATGCTCGCTGCCACATTATGGGCGGCGAGGAGAAGGTTTGCCACCCCAAGGAGCCTGATGATGACTTCAGGTCTGCCACGGGCGATGGTATTGGCTGCCGCCCCTCGGGGCGGCCTAGACAATACAGAAACTTCTCCAACAATGTTTTTCAGGAATCTGTTCAACCATCTTACGAGTCAATAGATAACGCCACAGAGATCCCTTCCGGGGCGCCTGAGGAAGATCCCGCGGCTAGGGGGCAAGCTGAACCGGAGCCCAAGGCGGCCACTGGAAAGCCCAAGGGGAAGTGGGGGGAGGGTCGCCGGAAGACCTGGCGGCGGAAGAACCATGAGAAGCGGGTCCTGCCTGGGTCCCTTGCCGGGTTCCAGGGCAAGGGAGGGAGCAGGAACCGGGCGGCTCTGAAGGCGGCCCTCATCCGGGACGTGATGAGGCTGCCGGAGAGCGCGGCTCAGAATTGGGTGCTCAAGAGCCTGTGCCTGTGTGGAACTGCCAGGATGGCCGATGAGAGCCAGGCCCAGCGCGACGGGGACGGCAACCTGGGCTCCATGAAGGACCGCCAGGTGGGCGTCATGCAGAAGCGGAAGGGGCATGACGGGGTGGACTCCCAGGGCTACCTGGGGGGGGTGTACCGCTGCAACAAGGCGTGGTGTCCCTTGTGCAGCCTGCGCCTGGCGGTGCGTCGCCGGGAGAAGATGGCGAAGCAGGCTGAGAAGGTCGAGGCGGAGCAGGCCGGGGAAGGCTGGAGGTCCTGGAGCGCGGTCGAGCGAGAGGAGAAGGAGAAGCGCCGGAAGGCCGTGAATGAGGTTCTGCGGGGCATCAAGAAGGCCACGGGCGCGAGGATCAAAGATCTGAGGCCGCTCCTTGAGGAGTCCTTGATGGAATACCTTGAGGTCGAGCCGATGGAGAAGCCGGAGGTTCTCCATCTGGTCGGCGCGTTGACATGCCGACACCATGACGGCAACGTTCCGCGCCAGAAGTTCGACGCCCTGGGGTCCCTCTGGGACGCCTTCAACAGCCAGCGCGACGTGAGGAAGACCCTCGCTGGTTACTTCATGGCGGCGGAATGCACCCATGGCAACAACGGATGGCACCCGCACTTTCAGGGTGGGTGGTCCATCCTGGTGCCGAAGGGTGACGATTCTGTGGCCGCCTTCTATGCCTTCAGGGAGCGCCTTCAGAGCTTCTTTGAGGCCCATGCGAAAGAGCATGGGATCACTGTGGACTGGAATGATGAATGGCTCCAGATCGCCGACGGCTCTATCTCGCAGCAGATCCGGTATGTCTTCAAGACCCTTGAGGACGGATCGAAGGTCCGCGTCAAGGAGTCCTTCGAACACCTGGACGCATCTGGAAAGGTGCCGGATGAAGTCGTAAACGAAGTAACGATGGGCGCTTACAAGCGTTCGTCCGTGGATATGTGGGACGCTCCAACGGATGAGTTTGTTTCCCTTGCCGACTCCACGCGGGGTATGCGGTGGTTCCGTGTAGGTGGCATCTGGGCCTCCAGTGAGACCGAGAAGACGGATGAGGAACTGGGCCAGGAAGATGACACTCAGCCTGACGATGTGGTAGCCATCATGTCTCCGATCATCTGGAACAAGCTAGGCCAGGAAGTGCGCCACATGCTGACGGCCATTGGTGAGGATGTGCGCTACAGCCGCAACCAGGTGGCTTCGGCGTGGGATGCTGCCGGAGAGATGGTCAGAATGGGCATGGATCAGCGTTCGATCCGTGACACGCTCATGGCAATGATCGGACCACCCGAGAAACCGGAGCCATCGGGTAACCAAGACGGAGCCAAGACGTAGCCGAATCGGTGCGTTGGTGGGTTGCTGCTTGGGCACACGTGAGGAGCGACAGCTTGTCTCCCCAGGAACAAGGGCGAGGCGTAGCCGAGTCCGCCAGTTCCGCTTTGGGGAGACAAGGTGGCGCGACGAGAGTCAAATCTGGCAGACGGTGGAGAGTAGGCGCGTAGCGCCGGATCGGAACCGGCTGACGGATTTGGCGTCGGGTGCTTATTGGATAATTGGCGCAAATTTGTGGTGCATATGATGCAAATAGGATAATATTTGATTCAACGCACCACGTTTGGTGCATGGGGAGCACGGATGAACGAAAGGAATGATCTGCATGAACCAAGGAAGAAAACCGCAACCTCAAGGGCAGATAGGCTTGCGGCTAAAATCATCAGGGCCAACGTTGGTGCGGCTGCTACCCCAGTGAAGTTGAGCGCCACCCTTTCAGGACCCTCTGCTGCGACCTGGAAAGCTCTTCTGGAGGCAAAGGGGAAACTGGAATTGGATGACGCGGCGATCTTGGGACTTCTCCTGGAGTCTGGCTCCAGCACTGTCCGCCAGGCGCTTAAGGCCGCCCAGCCGGATTAGGGAGGGCTGGTGGACCTATTTGGCCGCTTCAATGACGGACCGAGCCCGAAGACACCATCGGCTGTGGCCGTATACGTTGGCGGCCACCTTGCGCCTACCCTGGAGGCTGGGGACCTCGGCGAGGCCCCGGGGTATCTCTCTAGGGAGGGGACCATCATCCCCCTCGTTTCAGACCCGGAACTGTGGGCCGAAGTAGGTTGGGACGCGGAAATGCACCCACTGCCGAGTGGGAAACTAATCGAGGGTCTGACCCAGGGTTTTGATTTCTACGGACACAAGCTGGCCGGGCGCGGCCAGTTCCGGGCACCAAGGGAGGTGGTGTTCTCTCTCCCCTCCGAGTTATCCGTTGCATTGATGGAGCTTCCACCAGCACATCGGTTGGACGTGATGCAGGACCTACACCGGACATGGACCCAGGAGCGGGACCAGGTGGCGGTGCGGATCATGAAGAATGGGGATCGAACCTGGGAAAAGGCAAGAACTCTAAGTCTTGGATTTGTGCATCTTGAAGACAGGGCGGGAGAGCCCAGCCTGCATTTCCATGACTACGCTTTCCCGGTCGCTAAGGACATGAGCGGGAAATGGCGGGCCTACGAGAACGGGAAGGCCGCCAACGACATGCCGAAGCTGCGGGCGAAGCTCACGGACACGGCCATTGCGTCGTGTGCGAAGCACGGAATCAAGATCACTTGGCCCCGTGGCTTGGCTCGGGAGAGGGACGGGGAAGCGCATGGGGTCACGGTCACGTTGCCCGGAGGGCGAGTGATCGAGGCTGGGAGCCTGAACCGCACCAGACGGGGAGACGTGCTAGCTGCCCAGGCGATCCGGGAGACACTGGGGGTCCCCGCTCTGACGCCGAAGGAGCTTGAGCTTGTCCGGCGTGAGACGGGCAAGCTGCCCATCGAGATTCAAGGAGTCCGCCGGAAAGACTACCTGGTCGAGAAGCTGAACAAGCTTGGGCTTCTGGACCCTGAGGGGCGCATCCTGCCCAAGCAGGAGGTGGAAGCCAGGCTGCCGAAGATCGCCGAGAGCCTGGAAGTCGCGGCGGCCAAGCTGCGCCAGGTGCCCATGCCAGGGTCCCAGACAGACCCGGTGGCCTTGGTCGAGCAGAAGATCCAGGACATCAAGACGGCGGTCCCTTCGATCACCCAGCAGGTTGAGGCGGCCCAGGTCGCCGGGCGGATCAGGTGGACCCAGGACTACCAGCGCGTGATGGATCAGGTGGCCGTGGCCGGGAAGCTCCGGACCGATGGCCTGACGAAACAGGATCGAGACCTCCTCTCCAAGCTGAAGAAGGCGGGTCTCCTTGAAGGGGAGAAGATTGATGGCCGAATGGAATACGGTATTTCCGAACTGGGCCGACTACGCCTTTCCGGAGGCTCGGTGGTGCCTGCTACTGGCCCAGTTCTACCGCCGCTCCTTCCACTGGAGGCAGGTCCCGTTCAGCCTGGGAGCCTCGGAGGTTTCGGATCGGGTTGGGGAGCCGCCGAGGCCGCCCGTCCCCGAGTCGGAGCCCTCGGACCGGATGACGCCGGAGTGGCAGGCTTGGAACTCCCGACGGCTGGAAGCGCACGCGATCTTTCAGGGCGAACTCCAGACCTGGGAGGGCCGGAAGGTCATCGAGGCCCAGGCCTGGGACCTGGAGCCGTCGCCGAGCCTGGAACCCTTCTACCTCAAGCCGCCGCATCTCCAGACCTACATCCCGGTCGAGAAGTTCGAGCAGACGGTCCAGCGGCGAACCTCCCTGGTGCCGGTGGTGGACCACAAGTTGACGGCCAGGTGGGACCCCTCACGCAAGGCGATGGTCTCCGTCCAGGAAACCACGTCGCGCCAGGTGTCCCAGTCCACGGAGAGCCGGTCGCTGCTCTCGAAGGGGCAGCGTATGGTCACGCTGCCCGACACGCTCTGCCTCCTGGTGCGCAGCACGGACCTGCTGGACTTCCTGACGCAGGCGGACCGGACCACCGTCTGCCTCGTGCGGGTCAAGCTGGACGTGGAAGGGGAAGACATCGTGCGGAAGCCCATCCCCGGCTCGGAAGTCATCCTCGCGGCTCCTGGGATGGAAGTGCTGGACGCGATCTTCACGCAAGACCCGCTCGCATGGCCGTTGAGCGCAACGCCGGATGGGCTCGTCTTGCCGACGACCCAGGCGGCGCTGGACGCCATCATTTCGGAGGGGGACAAGGGCTCCGTCAAGGAGGCGGGCGCTTCGGGGGGGTCTCGCTCGGTCTCGCTGGTGCCGCCCGAATGGTGGCGCCTGGCGAACTTCAACGTGGCTCTCGCGGCAGCACAGGGGGCCATGTCGAGCACGTCATTCATGTGGCAGCCCATTCTGCCGCCCGAGCCGGAGCCATCGCCTGGGACCTGATGGCGGCGGCTGCCGGGGCGGCGATGGCCGCAGGCCAGTTCGCGGCCCGGAAGATCGCCGAGCACATGGCGTGGGCGCGGGAGAAGCAGCGGCTGGAGATCGCCAAGGTCGAGGCCCAGAAGATCGAAGTCCAGAAGGTGGAGGCCCAGAAGATCGCGGCGGCCAAGGTCGCCGAGATCGAACGGCAACAGCGCATCAAGCTCGAACAGAAAGTTGAGACGCCGAAGCAACCGAAACAGGATCAATCCAAATACCGCATTGGGAGGTAGAGCATGGACAACCGGGAATTCATCGTCGCGCTGGACAAGCTCCAGGGGGACTACTTCGCCAAGCTGCAAGCCTTGTCCGAGACGCACAAGGCCAGCTTGGCTCCTCAATACAAGAGCGCCATGGAACAGGTTCTGGCCGATGCGATGGCCAAGATCAAGGCCACTGCCGGCCATGCCGAGGCGCTTCAAGAGCAGGTGGTGAACCGCGCTCAGAAGACGCTGGAACTGATCGACTCCCAGGCCCAGCACCTGGGCCGGACCAGCAGCCAGGTTCTCCAGACGGCGCAGGAGGCCGCCGCCCGCGTGGCGACGGCTGAGGGCCAGGTCGCGGAACGCCTGTCGCGGCTGGTGGCGCTGGCCGACAGCAAGAGCCAGGAGATGATCCGCAAGGTGGACACCCAGACCGGCGAGGCCCTGGAGGTCCTGAAGGTCCGCGAGATGGAGGCGGCCACGCGGACGAAGGCGCTCCAGCAGAACGCGAGCAACGCGGCGCATGATGTCGCGCAGGAGCTTAAACGCACCGTGGACGCCTGGGGAACCATGGTCCGGTGGGTCACTGCTCCAATCCTCATTGGATTGGCCGTGGGGGCTGCTGTGGCCTCTGGATGGGCCGGAAAAACCTACGGGGAACAGCTTGGCTACGATCAGGCCCGGTCCATTGCCCGGGAAAACGTGAAGAACGAACTGGTGGTGAACGCGCTTGCCCTCAAACCGGAGTTCGATCCGACCTCCGGGGCGGTGAACAACCTCCGGACGGTGATCCTGGATAAGCCCATTGTGATCGTGGATGGGCAGCCGCGCTGGATGAACCACATCGACAAGGGGTGGGTCTATGGTGGCCTGCTGCTCCGCGATGACTGGGCGGTGGCCGAGGCTTGGGACTCGAAGGACAAGGATTCGCGCACCCTAGCAAAGTTCACGGTCTCCAGGTGAGCCTGGGCGGGGGCTCTGCCCCCGAACCCCCGGGATTTAACGCCTGGAGGCCAAAGCTGGCACGCACAGACAGCAGGACATTGGTTGTCCAAGATCAACCCGCCCAAGGAGGCACCCATGAACCATGAAACCTGGAAAGTTTTTGAGACCACCGACAACGACGAAAAGCCCAACGGTTTTGCGGTTGGTCCCGACTGGTTCGACATCGTTGCCCACCGCATCGAGACCAAGGAGGATGCCGACCTGATCGCCAGCGCCCCCACCTTCCGAGCCATGGTCAAGGACTGCTCCGCCC
>TBL_comb47_HYPODRAFT_10005446_pt1 | contig 14169 bp, 7 predicted proteins | sample TroBogypolimnion_40_FD_10682 | JGI IMG/M metagenome (IMG submission 10682)
AGAGTGGTAATAGATTTAATCTGTTAATATTAAAATCATATTCTTGATTTTTGAGATATGCTTCAAATAATTTATTATTGTTGGTTGTTTTTAAAGGGATTATTTCAGGAATAAGTTGTTTTAAGGATTTATTTGTAGAGATTAAATTTTTATTTAATAAGTAGTTTAATATTAATACCTTTGATACATTATCAGTAGGATTAACTATGATTTTAAGTAAAGCAATGAGGAAACGCACAACAGAATTGGTGCTTAATAATAAAGATTCGGAGGAAATAACCTCAATGTTTTGAGAAGTTAGATAACATGCTACTGAATTAGCTTGCAAGTTGTTTCGGCATAATATGGTAATGTCTTTCTTACTAAAACCGTCATTGAATAATTGTTGGATAATGGTATTAATATTTTCAAAGACTTCCTTTTCATATTCCTCTTTTTTTCCTCTTCTGATGAAATTGATATTTACATAACCACCTTTGTTATCAACATTATAGTTTTGCTCTAGTTCTTCATAAATTACTTTTAAAGATTCGGGGAGCAGTTTGGAAATACTACGAAAGAACTGATTATTAAAATCAATTATCTCGGCTTTAGATCTAAAGTTATTCTTTAAAAACTTAGGGTCAAAGCTTTGTTTTAGACTTCTTTCTCTATCGTCAACAATTATGGAGTTTGGTTTCTTGTAGATGTCAGGGAGTTTGGAGAATTGCTCTACTTCGCCACCCCTGAACCTGTAAATAGCTTGCTTGCCGTCGCCGACTACCATGTTAAAGTTGGCTTCGGAGAGAGAGTTCTCAACTAAAGGCAACAAGTTCTGCCATTGTAGAATAGAGGTGTCCTGGAATTCGTCCAGGAGGAAGTGTTTATATCTTTCGCCTATCCTTTCGTAAATAAAGGGAATGGGCTCGTTGAAAACGATTTCGGCTATGCGTTTGTTGAACTCTGAAATATGGAGAACATTGTCGCTATTGCGCATCTCGTTGATTATCTTTTCAATTTCGTTGAGCAATGCCAGAGAATAAAGGTTTCTTAAAATTAATATTCTTATTGAATAATTTTCGTATTCTTCGGCTAGAATGTCTTGTATCTTATTAAAATTATCAGTAATCTGGATTTTAATTCTATCGATGGCGTCTTTTTCATTGAAGCTTGCCTTGCCGGAGTGCCATTTGTCTTCGTTAATAGTCTTGTAAACGTAGGTATTAGGGCTTAGCTTATCGAATCTGCCCATCTCGATGTATTGAAAATACTTTGCTATGCCTTTATCACCGTTGGAGAAGGCTGAATTAGGGATGTTGCCGGCTCTTATAAGGTCGTTTACGTCTTTGGAGATAAGTTTAAGCTTGTTTTCGAAGGCACGAACCAATGTATTGGTTTTAATTAAGATGCCTTTAAAATCACTGAGGGTAAGATTCTTTAGTTTATCGATGTGTATCTGACTATCTTCCTGTAAAAGTATGGCTGCAAAGGATTTTAAATCAATATCTACCCTCCAACTCTTGTCATCGTCGGCTTTTGTTTTGGCAAAATCCAATAATACTTCGGTGAGGAGCTTGTCATCACCCATTTTGTCGATTAAAATATCTACAGCTTGCGAGATTAATGCTTTACCATCCATCTCAACACTAAAATTAAGAGGTAAATGCAAGTCGTGGGCAAAGGTTTTAACTATTCGGTGGACAAAACTATCGATGGTTCCGATGGCAAAGCCTGTATAGTTGTGTAAGATAAGTTCGAGAGCGATGGTTGCACGTTTTACCAGCTGAATTTCGTCGAGATTAGTGGCTACGAGTAAATCGGGGAGCAAGTATTTGATTGTATCGTTGTTGTCAGGGGCTAGTGGGTCGTGGTGCGATAATACTTTGAGGGTTTTCAGTACACGGTCTTTCATTTCACCTGCTGCTTTGTTGGTGAAAGTAATGGCTAGTACGGCTGAGTATTTCTTAGGATCTTTTAATACAATAGTAAGATACTCTTTTACTAAGGTAAATGTTTTGCCTGAACCTGCGGATGATTTGTATACTGTAAAACTCATTTAATATAATCTAAATTGATTGAATTAATAATCTACAAATTTAAATAAATATTATCAATAATGGTGTATTTATATTTATTCTTGCATCTTTTTTTTTATTCCACGAAAGTGGTAAAATATAAAAAAAGATGAATATGGGTGTAGTGGCAATAATTACCCGATACGGTGCAACAATTATACGATACGATGGAATAACTATAAGATACGACGGTATATTTATTAATTACTATTGAATTATTATCCGATACTTTGGGAAAATTATCCGATACATCGAATAAATTAACCGATACTTCGGATATTTTATGCGATACGATGGTCTCACTAAGCGATACGACGCCTTTTTATCCGATACGACGCCTTTTTAACCGTTTTTGAAAAAAAAGCAAAAAAAAATGAGGTCGTAAATATCGACCTCATTCCTTTTTTTAGTAAGTCTTAAATTCGCAGATGTCTATTTAAATGTTGAAATTAAACCTAACAGGTTACGTACGCTAGCGTGTACCCACATCTTTTTAATAAATAGAAAATCATGATTAGTTATAATATTGTTCATTCTCTTTTAATTGATTTACTTTTCCCTTGATGGAAAAGTAACAAAAGATCAAGACTGCAGCTCATTTACTTCAAAACTACAATTAAAAAAACAAACGCAACCCGAGCCATCCCGAAATAATCTTTTGTGCATTTAATTAAGTTTTCGTCATCGGGACTCGCGGATTGCTCACTATATTGTTAATTTAAATATTGTTAGAATTGTTTTTTTAATCTTGTTTTGTAGCATAAATGAGCTGATGTCTGTCCTAAAAGCAATGAAATAAAAATTATATTTTGATAATACTTGTGGGTACACGATAGCGTAAGTACTGGGTTAGGTTAGGTTGTGTCATTTAATAATCATTATCTTAAGCCAGTACTTGCGGATTTAAGGTTTAGTTTATTAGAAATTCTTAAAATGAATTCCATTTATTTTTTTATACGTATCGCTATTCGATCCTAGAACTGACAAGCAATAAGCTTTAATTATCTTTGTGGTATCTACCAAACCTGTATCTAATTTATACATTTCTATATCTCTGTTAGCCATAGCTTTTTCATAAGGAGGAATAACTAAAATTACTTCACTGTTAGCTGTTTTCATTCTTTCTATCTTGGCTTTCATAGTGATTACTTGCAAATCTACTTCATTAGGAATATACAATGGCTCAAGATCTAATAAAGTAATTAGTTTAATAAAGTTATCATAAACAAACTCTATATTAAGTTGAGATACAGATATGTTTTTAGATATCTTAGCAGTATCTTCACTTAAAACTTCGGTAGCAGGAGGAGTAACAGGAATTAAATCTCCAACTCTACCTCCTTGTATTTTAATGTTTATCGACTTGGCATCAGCAATTGTTTGCTTGCTTGCTCCACATCCAATTAAAGCATTTACTAAACGGGTTGCTAACTTTTTAATATCAGCAAGCTCGATTTCCCTTCCATTAGTAGCTCTATCATAAGCCTGCTTCGTATCTTTGACTATTTGAAGCTTCCCATTTACTTTTATCAGCCTTAAATTTAATGCCGGTATCTTAATACTATCTAATACAGGATTATATTCAAGCCCCATTTCAACTAAATAAGCAATTAACTTTTCAGCATTCATTGCATTTATCGGATGTCCGGTATGTTCACTTGTTGCCATATATTATTTATTAAAAGATTAAAGAAAATTATTAATATCGTTTTTGAAAAAGATCAGAAACATTACTAACTATAACTCCATTTGTGAAATAAAGTTACAATAAAAATGAGATTTCAATAAATTAATTTTCAGTTATTTCCTAGGGAGTGTAAAGATAAGACTATTGACTGTAAAAAAATAAAAATATTTATTTTTAAATAAGTGATTTTAAATACAACCTTTTACGATTTATTACGTCTTGTATTATAAATTGTTTTATCTTTGTATTAAATTTAATAACAAAAATAAAATTATTATAAACATTATTGAAAAAAAGAACATAAATATTAATTAAAAAAAAGAGAAAATCGCATGAAAAAATTTTACTTGTCTTTAATTTTCGTTTTATTAGTAAAACTTAATTTCGCAGCATTAACAGTAACAATAAATACTGTTTCTGACACAATTTGTCAGGGAACTATAGTAAGCATGACGAGCAGCGTAACGGGAGCCACATCGTCAGTAAGTTATGTATGGTTTAAAAACAATGTGCAGGTGTCGACAACATCTTCATATAGCTATGCCGCAACTATTGTAGGCACTGATATTTGTGTAGTAATAGCCACCTCGGGCAGCGAAACCAGTACGGATACAGTTGTAATTGTGGTAAATGCTACTCCTGCAATAACAGCAATGACCAAGACAGTATGCAGTGGGACTGCATTTACAGTAACACCTGTTAATGGAACGGATGGTATAATACCTGCAGGAACTACTTATAGCTGGATAGATCAAAATGGAGCACATACAGGACAATCAAGTATAAGTGGAACATTAATTAATGCAACTACAGCAGTTCAAAGTGCGACTTATACAGTAACACCGAAGTCAGGAAGTTGTGTAGGTGCAACATTTACAGTAACAGTAACTGTAAATCCGGTAGCAGCTATTAATAATGCAGTTTTAAGCACTTGTAGTGGAGTTTCATTTTCATTAACTCCAGTTAATGGTGTAAATGGAACAATACCTGCGGGAACAACTTATAGTTGGAATATTCCTTCAGGTACAGGACTTACAGGTTATGAATTCGGAAGTAATGCTCCTAATATAAGTAATACTCTTATTAACACATCAAATACTGTTAAGACCGCTACTTATACTGTAACACCAACAACAGGAAGTTGTTATGGACCTCCATTTATAGTAACGGTAACTGTAAATCCTACAGCTACAATATCAAATATTAGTACTACAGTATGTAGTGGAAGTACCTTTACTGTAACACCAAATAATTTAGCAAATGGGATAGTGCCTGCCGGAACAACTTACAGCTGGGGCTATCCTGTAGTTGGGACTGCTATGACTGGTGGAGCAGTAGGCACTAATGCAACAAGTATTAGCGGAACACTCGTTAATGCAACAACCATAGCTCAAATAGCAACATATACTGTAACACCAAAGTCAGGAAGTTGTGTAGGTTCAAGTTTTACAGTAACGGTAACTGTAAATCCTGTAACAACAATATCAAACATGACTGCAACAGTATGTAGTGGAGTGCCATTTACAATTACACCTGTTGATGTGATGAATGGTATTGTATTAGTTGGAACTACTTATAACTGGCCTAGTGCATTATTTACCGGAGGTCTTGTAGGTGGAGCAGCAGGTAGTGGGACAAGCATAACAGGAACAATTACCAATCCCACAAACTTAGCTCAAACTGCTACTTATACAGTAACACCAACAGCAGGAGGGTGTGTAGGTAGTCCTTTTACTGTTACGGTAACTGTAAATCCTGCACCAGTAGCACCAATAGTAAATAGCCCTATATCATATTGCCTAAGTACAACATCAGCACAACTTACTGCAATAGGAACTAATTTATTATGGTACACTACAGCAACAGGAGGCACAGGAAGTTCAACACCTCCAACACCATCTACAGCAACTTTGGGAACAACTTATTATTACGTAAGCCAGACTGTAAATGGATGTGAAAGCCCAAGAGCTTTGATAACTGTAACTGTAAGTTCAACAGCTGAAGCACCCATAGTGACGAATATTGCTTATTGCCAATATTCAACTTCAGCACCACTTACAGCAATCGCAACTGGAACTTTATTATGGTACTCAACAGCCACAGGGGGCACAGGAAGTGCAAATGCTCCTATACCTCCAACAATGGTTGTGGGATCAATAAATTATTATGTAAGCCAAACGATAAACGGTTGCGCAAGTCCACGAGATACTATTATTGTATTTATATATCCTACACCTTCAGCACCAATAGTTAGTAATCCTCCAGCATATTGTCAAGGAACAACAGCAGCCCCACTTGCGGCAACAGGGACAAATTTATTGTGGTACACTTCAGCCACAGGAGGCGTAGGAAGCACCATAGCACCTACACCATCAACTACATTTGTAGGAACAACAAATTATTATGTAAGTCAAACTGTAAACGGTTGTGAAGGACCAAGAGCGGTGATTGTAGTAACAGTAAATTTAGCTCCTTCAATTACAAATATATCTGATACTATTTGCAATGGGGCACCATTTTTAGTAACACCTTTAAATGGTGTGAACGGAATAGTACCTGTTGGAACAACTTATAGCTGGACAATACCAACAACATCTGGTATTGATGGTTTTCAGGGAGGAAATAATGCAATAAATATCAGTGGAACTCTTTCAAATAATCCTAATAGCGTATCCCATACAGCAACTTATATTGTAACACCAAAACTAGGAAGTTGTGTAGGTGATACATTTACAGTAAAAGTAGTTGTAACAACATCTCAAGCACCTTTAACACCAGGTGTAATTTATGGACCTGATCCTGTTTGTCAAGGTCAAGGTCCAATACAATATTTAATAGCTCCTCTAACGTATGCTACATCTTATGTATGGACTATACCAATAGGAGTTATAGGTTCGAGTACAACTTCAAGTATAAATGTCAGCTTTTCAACAAGTATCCAATCTGCTCCAATAAAAGTGAAGGGATATAATTCTTATTGTGGGTTTGGAGGAGAAGCAATATTAGTTGTAGATGTACAAAATTGTATTGGAGTAGATGTATTTACAGGTGATGGAGGGATAAGTATTTCACCAAACCCTGTTAGTGGTTTAAGTAATCTAAAGATAAAACTTACAAGCGATCAACAATTAAATATTTGTATTTACGATATTACAGGTAGGAAAGTTAAAGAGGTTTTAAATGCTCAAAAGCAAAAAGGAGAACATCACGTACAGATAGATGCTACTGATCTTAAAGCCGGAATCTATTTAATAAAGGCTATAGGGGTTGAGAGCTTTGAAACTGTTAAGTTTACTGTAACTCATTAAGAAGTGCCTAAAGTACTTGAAGTACTTAAAGTGCCTAAAGTTGGAAGAAAAACAATTAAGAATTAATAATTAATAATTAATAATTTTATTTATACTATGAAAAGAACAAAGGCTGTTGTAGCTACTATTATTTTATTTGTCAGCATCTTTACATCTAATGTGTTTTCGCAGGATGTTAAAGATATTAAATTACCTGCTCCGGTTAAAACGGGTGGTAAACCTTTGATGGAAGCCTTAAATGCCCGTCAGAGTGCAAGAGAATTTTCTGCAAAAGAACTTTCGATGCAAATGCTTTCGGACTTACTTTGGGCTGCTGATGGTATCAATCGTCCTGATCTTGACAAACGTACAGCACCCACCGCAATGAATTGGCAGGATATGGATGTTTATGTAATACTTCGCTCGGGTATTTATAAATATATGGCTAAAGAAAACAATCTAAAGCTTATTAAAACAGGTAACTATATGAAGAATGCCGGAAAGCAGGATTATGTTGAAAAGGCTGCATTAAATCTTGTGTTTGTTAGCAATACCTCGAAGATGGCAAAAGCAACCACTAATGATGATAAAATTCTTTTTGCAGGCATTCATACCGGATGTATTGTGCAGAATGTTTATTTATATTGTGCTTCCGTAGGGTTAAACACAGTTACCAGACGCAATATTGATTTGGTTGAATTAAAGAAAACAATGGAGCTGGCAACAGATGATATGATAGTAACCTCTCAAACAGTAGGCTTTAAACCATAAACTTAAGTTATATAAGAAAGATTAAGTATTTTGTTTTACAAAAACTAAATAGATAACCAAATGACGTTTGTAAGCTTACAAATGTCATTTGGTTTTCTGATATGATTAAGTGATGCCCTAATTCTAATTTTTAAAATGTACTAATTTCATAACAATCTTATATAAAAATGTAACAATTAATAAATATTTTCATCGTAATATTGCAAAATGTTATTGATGTTTATTAGATTAATAAATAAAATGTATTTTATGTTTGCCTGTTAAGCTATTTTTAGTACTTTTGTACATCTTAAAGGGTAATTATATAAAAACTACTTTTTAAAAATAAAAACTTACAATGTGGATGCTTTACAAGAAATTTTATCTAGTTTTAACCCAATTAGTCTAGAAGAAACGGAATGTGTAAAATTAATGAATCGAACAGAAACAAAATATACGTTTCTGCGAGGACAATTATGTGATTTTCTATAACAAATTTCTAAAGATTATAAGGTTTTAGAAATAAATAATAATAGAGCAAATCCATATCAATCTTTGTATTTTGATACACCAACTTATCAACTATATCTTCTACACCATAATAATAGAGAAAATAGATATAAAATAAGATATAGACATTATACTTCTTCAGGTGATTGTTTTTTTGAGATAAAACATAAGACTAATAAAAATAGAACCGAAAAGAATAGGGTTGAAACAAGCTGTATAAAGGAATATATTGAAGATACTGGTTTAGATTTAATCAAAACGAACACAACAATTGATGCTTCAAAGCTAATTCCTTCACTCTGGGTTTACTTCTCAAGGATAACATTAGTTAATAATAACTTAAGAGAAAGATTAACTATTGATGTTGATATATCTTTTAAAAAAAATGGTAAAGTAATTTCATATCCTGAGATTGCTATTGCAGAAGTCAAGCAAGATAGTTTTTGTCATTCAAAATTTGATCTGATGATGAAAAACAATTATGTCAGAACAAAGTCAATTAGCAAGTATTGTTTTGGTTTAATTTCAACAAAAGAAAACATAAAAATGAATAATTTTAAACATAATTTAATGATCATAAAAAAACTTTACAATGAAAACTAACTTTTTAATTCTACTATTAATCACTTTAGGTTTAACTTTTTCTACTACACAAACAAGTGCTAAGCACATTAAGTATTATATAAATGATTCAACATATCAAAAGGTAGCTGTTGATAAAAATGGTTTAGAAGAAACAGCACAAGCAGATTTACTTAGTGAAATGAATCCTGAAAATGTAAGCGGTACTTTTTTTTGGAGTCTGTTAATAAATGTTGTTACACTTGTTTTGATAATTGCATTGGTTTATTATCCTAATAACAGGCAAATGGAGAATATTTTCTCCTTCTTTATGTTCAATTTAATGATCTTCTTATTAACTTTCTTATTAAATAAAATTAAAATATCAATGGGAGCTGCATTTGGATTATTTGCAGTATTCTCAATGCTGAGATACAGAACAGAAGGCATTAATATGAAAGATATGACCTATCTATTTATTTTTATTTCTGTAGGATTAATTAGTGCGGTACATTTAAGATATTACGAATTAGCAATAATTGATGCTATAATTATTTTGTTTATTTATATACTTGATGGGAATAAATTTTTCAGAAGAGAGTTGTCTAAATTAGTGGAATACGAGAATATTGAATTAATTAAGACTGAAAACTATAATATTTTACTTGAAGATTTAAGAAAGCGTACCGGCTTGACAATACATCGTATAAATATAGAACAGATCAATTTCCTTAAAGATGCAGCAATGATAAAAATATTCTATTACGATACCGTTGAAAGAAAAGCAAAAAGAATCAAAACTAAAGTCAATTAATAAATGTTTAATTAGCATGATAGTATTAATATTCTTATATTTTTCAATATACTTTAAATGCTAATTATATGAGAGTATTAAAAGTTTCTTTTATATTCATTTTCTTTATAGTAATTCTATTTTTAAATAATACTTATTTATATTCACAAAATATAAATAAGTATTATGTTAAAGGTATTGTTGTAGATAGCAATACTCGTCAGCCAATATCCTACGTAAGTATTGCTTTAATAAATCCAACAGATAATAAAATAATTAAATCTACAATCTCTAACGAAGATGGTGAATTTAAATTTAATAGTGTTATATCCGGAAAATATCATTTAGTAATTTCATGCATATCTTATGGTAAAAGTTCAAGAGTTATAAATCTTAATGGTAATGATAAAAATGTAGATTTAGGAAAGCTAAAAATAGCAAAACAAAGTGTTACTTTACAGGATGTAGTAATTGAAGGCTTAAGTATTCCTGTAATGGTAAAAGGTGATACTATTGAATTTAATGCAGCTTCGTTTAAGACAGATTCTAATGCCGTTATAGAGGAATTGATTAAAAAGCTACCGGGTGTAGAAGTTGATAAAGATGGAAATATAAAAGCTCAAGGTAAGGATGTTATGAGGGTATTTGTTGATGGAAAACCATTCTTCGGTGATGATCCAAAGATAGCTACCAAAAACCTTCCTGTAAATATGATTGATAAGGTACAGATAGTCGATAAAAAAAGTGATCAGGCAATGTTTACTCAGATAGATGATGGTGAAGTGGAAACCATTATGAATCTTATTACCAAAAAAGGAAAGAAAGATGGTACTTTTGGTAAAGCTACAGCAGGCATTGGTAATGAAGGTAGATATGATGAAAGTGCAAATTTAAACTGGTTTAAAAATGAAAGACAAGTTTCGGTAATTGGCACATTAAATAATATTAATAACCTTCGTTTTAGTGATTTTACGGCCTTAGATCAAACAACAAATACAAATGTACTTAATAAAAATATATCTAATTCTTCAGGAATTTATTCTGCTAATAGCAATGGTATAAGTAAATCATGGTCAGCGGGAGCTAATTATAGGGATAGTCTTGGAAGTAAGATAAGTTTTGTTGGTAGTTACTTATATTCAGGAAATGAGAATAGTAAAATCTTAGAAAATAACCGCACAACATTTATTTCGGATTCAACTTTAACAACTAGGAATACTCAAAATAGCCCTTCACAATCCTACACTCATAATATTCATTTAGAGTTTGATTATGGTATAGATTCAATGAATTCTATCTTTTTATATCCTCACATTAAAATTAATCAAAATAACTCTGATCAGTTTAATTATTATTCTTCTCAAGGTAAGATTATACAAAGATTAGATACCGTAAGTAGTGAAAAGCAAAGAGATAAGAAGACCATAAATACAAATGTAGAATTATTATTACGTCATAAATTCCATAAACCAAGAAGAACTTTATCATTATCGGTTATTGCCGGTACTACACCAATTACAAACCAAGGTTATAATAAATCGAATAGTATTTATTTTCCTGATCCTACAATTTATAATGTGGATCACATGAAAAATAATCTTTCAGGAGCTGTTACCTGGGATGCAAAATTATCATATACAGAGCCTTTAACTTACAATGTGGTTTTAGAACTCAGCTATCATTATAAGCTATCCACAAGTTTTTATGATAGAAAAACATATGATTATAATCCCCTTGATAGTTTGTATGATGTTGTTAATATTAAGTTGACAAATAGATATGATAATGTTTTTCAGGATCACAAAGCTGGTATTAATGTTAAAGTATTTAAGAAGAAGTGGGATTATACAATTGGGGTAGTCTTAGAACCAACAACACTTGTAAGTAACTTTATTTTATTAGGAAAAGATTCATCAATAACTTTAAAAACATTTAATTTTTCGCCTCAATTTATCTTAAATGCAACTCCTCGAAAGGGCAAAAAACTAAGTATTAAATATAAAGGTAATTCAGATCAACCAAGTTTAAATCAACTCCAGCCGGTTTTAGATAATTCAAATCCAATACATTTGTACATTGGAAACCCTGCTCTGAAACCCGAATATGATAATACACTTACCATAAATTATAATACTACCAATCTTGTTAATTTTAATTATTTTTATTCTAATTTCGTATTTGTAAATTCTTTTAATAAGATTACAAATATGATTACCTATAATGTTTCTGGGGTCGACACAACTATGCCTGTTAATGTTAATGGTACATACAATATTAATTTAAATGCCGGAATTGGTAAGCCGATAAAGAAATTCTTTTTAAACTTTGGTTGTAATAGCGGTTATACCAAGGATATTAATTTTCTAAATCAATCAAGTTTTACAACAAAAGTTCTAAGTCTTGGCTTTAGTACACGACTTAATTATAATGGAGAACGATTGGTATATGCTCCTATTGCCAAGATTTCGATAAATAAAGCCTGGTACGATCTTGCAAGTTATCCAAATTCTCAGTATTTAAATTATATGCTTGGCTTCGAGTTTCAAGTTGATTTGTTTTGGAATATTAAGATTGGTTCTGATGTGCAATATATAAAAAACAATGGTTTCGGTCAGGGGTATAATTTAGATATGACTATCTGGAATGCCTTTATTTCCGAACAAATATTTTCGAACAAGAGAGGCACTATTAAATTTCAGATATATGATATTCTGAAACAAAATAAAAGTATTTTTAGAACTACCTTTGCTAATTATATCGAAGACGATAAAGTTAATAATATATCACAATTCTTTATCGTTAGTTTTTCTTATAGCTTTAGTAAATTTCAAGGCAAACAACCCAAATCAAAAGGTAGCAAGAAGAAATCGGGAAAACCTCCTAAAATGAAATTATAAATCCCTTATTTTTTTATTTATTACTAGCATATTTATTATTAATTCTCTATTTATTCTTAAAGAATCATTACAGAAATCCAATATGCATCATTTAAACATAATGTTCCTGCATAATTTTATAGTATTCTACATTTACATATAAATATACAATTCTATATAATAGTATTCCACATTTACGTATAAATATACAGTTCTATATAATAGAATGCCACATTTACGTATAAATATACAGTTCTATATAATAGAATGCCACATTTACGTATAAATATACAGTTCTATATAATAGAATGCTACATTTACGTATAAATATACAGTTCTATATTATGGAATCCTTCACCCATAAGTTCGATCAGGTAGTTACAAAAAATGGGTTTTTATTTTAAATGGTTAATTCAGGCATTTTTTATTGAATTTTATTTATAAATAAAAAACTATTTTAATTGTAATGAATATAAGTATAACGACTTAGTATGTTTTGTTAAAAATTGCAATTATTTATTTTATTTTTAAATTAATAGATAAGTTTAAAATGTATAATTTTGTCACCTGAATTCAATCATAAATAATATACAAATGAAACAACAAATTAAATCAGTAGAAAAATATCGTTTTAATACTTTCTCAGATAATGATACTGCCGAATCAGTTGAAATTACAGGATTTCTTATGTCAAGAGTATTGTTTGATAAGAATGGTAATATTATTGAAACCAAAACTTTTGATTCGGACGAAGAAGTGGAAGAACATATACAATATATATTTAATGAAGCTGGATTGAAAACCGAAGAGATATTATTCGATCAAGAAGAAATTGCCGAAAGACATGAGTTTCTTTATGATGATAATAAGCTAATCTTAAAAGAGCTTATCTTTTATCAGGATGATGTTTATGATACTTTAAATTATGATTATGATGAAGAGAAAAGGATAGTAAAAAGAACTTTGGTAGATTCGGATAACGATATTGAATCGGTTACAACATATGTATATAAAAATGGAAAGCTTATTCAAGAAAGCAAGTATGATGATGAAAATGAATTAGTAGCCGAACTAAAATATGAATTTAATGAAAAAGGTTTATTGATTAAAACTGAGTTTTTTGATTTGGAAACGGAAGAGAAAAATTCTACTGAATATGTATATGATGAAGCAGATAACAAAATAAAAGAACTTGTATATGATAAGGCTGGCGAATTGATATTACGAAATACTTATACTTATAACGACAAAAATAAAAAGATTACTTTACTTGAAGAAGGTATTGGCAGATACAGTAGTTATACTTTTGAATATGATGATGAAGGGAATGCTGTAAAACAAGTAGAAACTGATGAAGAAGGAGAAGAGGTGTCAGCTATAGTGAACAATTATAAAGATGGAAACATAATTGAAGCACAATCTTTTGGTAGGGAATATCATCATAATGTTATGCATAAATATGAATATGAATTTCATGAGTAGTTGCTTGTAAAATTTCTTTTTTTCAACATTCAAAATGTAATAGAAATAGTGAGAACACTGTTTTTTAGTTAAGTTTTTTTAATTTTAGAGTACATTCAAAATATTTTTAAACAAATCTAACTTTTTGTTGTTACACTTTCTGATTTCTTCATTTTAATTTTAATTATGG
>TBL_comb47_HYPODRAFT_10005448_pt1 | contig 14164 bp, 13 predicted proteins | sample TroBogypolimnion_40_FD_10682 | JGI IMG/M metagenome (IMG submission 10682)
AAAGCAGTTTGAACTTGGCGCTAGGTTCAGCGCTAGCGAGTATTGGACTAACCATCCCAACGGTGGCCGCCATTGCCATCTTTTTTAATTTACCTTTAAGTCTGGGTATTAGCAGCCTCAATATGACACTCATGTACCTGTCCTTCTTCATTGGCGCACTCACACTAGCAATAGGCCGCACCACCATGCTGCAAGGCGTGGTGCACCTCATCATTTTCTTTGAGTATTTGTTCTTAAGCCTAGTCCCTTAACCTAACAAGATCTTTAATTGTGATTCTCACTCCTGGAAAAATCGTTCTTTTTAGTAGCTACTTATTGATTGGCACTTACCTTGCATTTATATTCCCCTGGAAAAGATTAAGTGTTTTGTTTCAGGGCGCATCTATCGATTCAAACCCTCCAAATATATCAAATTACCGTTCATTGCATTGGCTGGCAGGCGTTCTTGGAATAGCAGCTCTCACCCTGATCCCATGGTGGTACGTGGCCATCAGCCTACTCATTAGCGCAAGCATTCATTACAAAAATCGCATCACCAAAAAATATATTGGCAGCAGTATTTTTATAGGTCTGATTTTTGCGTCTTTTCTGCCATGGTGGCTTCATAACAGCAAAAATAGACTGCAAATTAGCATCTCTCAGACGCTGATTTTTTTAGCCATAACTACTGCCGTTTACTTGCTCTTTACTAAAGCCCAGAAGCTCAATGCCCTCAGTGGAAAACTTTGGGCCTCTAGATTAATAGATACCTCTTTTATCGCCGCCTTACTTGCCGTTTATGCGATGTCTATTAGCGTTAGCATATCGACTGCTGACTTTGCCCAATGGCACCACTGGGGGGCTTATATCGGTCCTGCTGAATTAATCTTTAATGGGGTATATCCGCTTTACGACATCCCCATGCAGTACGGCTTAGGACCAAGCCTAGCCATTGCTAGCGGGTGTCAATGGGGTTGTTGGAACTCGCTGTTTTGGGTCGTTACGATTTGCAATCTGATCTTTGCTTTTGTATTGGCAAAAATCGCACTCTATCTATACCAACCTAGGAACTGGCTCGAGAGGGCTTTAGTATTAGCGCTCGTTTTGGTCCTGTGTGTTTTTTGGCTCAGCAATCCAATATCTTTACAGGCGCCCAATGCATTTCCATCGGTCAATAGCTTACGATTTTTACCTGGTCTATTCATGCTATATCTATTGCTTGGTGATAGCAGAAAATTCCCTGAACCAAGTGCCACTCAGTTTTATGCTTCGAAGATCCGAGTGGTTCTCATCTTCATTCTCTGGATTGTTTCTTTCGCTTGGTCACCAGAAGCGGGTATACATACCACCTGCCTATTAGTGCCGTATTTTTTCTGGCGCGCTCTCGCACAGAAAAATAAAACCGAGTATCTTTCAAGTGCCATTGTCACTTTATGTAAGCTAGCGGGCATATTGGTGGTGGGTTTAGCAATCTTGTCTGTGATGTTTTATGCTTCTCTGGGGGTCTGGCCAAAACTCAGCATGTATCTAACTTATATTCTCAATCCCATTAACCCTAGCCCCGTCAATCCCAATGGTCCCATCTGGGTGATTCTCATAATTACTTTTATGACTTGGCGCTGGAGTTGCAAAACCCCAAACACTACAGAGGATGATAGGCCTGCAGAATCACTGCTTCGCAACACATGGTTAGTTTCACTGCTATGTTTTGCAAATTTTAGCTATTGCTTGGGAAGAAGCTCCGATGGCAATTTAATTAGCATGCTGCCTTACTTCTTATTGGCTGGGCTAATAGTACAGCGATGGTCTGAGTCAGGCCCCAAAAAAACTTTGAGCACCATTCTGCTAGCCAGCATCATTGGGTGGACAGCTATACCCACTCATATCAATAACTATGCTATTGCATTTTCAAGAGCTGATCTGATAAGTATTGACGCCTCCAGAATTGCCAATGCCTTTGATAGGGGTACGCCCCAATCCAGCTTCTTTATTAAATTGGATAGACCTGATGAAGGGCAAAAATTAGAATCCGCTCAGAGCGCTATTACTTACTTGCGGGCCCACTTTAATGAGTCAATCGAAACCTTCGATCGCTACAGCCTCATAGAGGCTAAAGACCCTAACCCACCTTGGAATGCGTTGTTTGGTCCAGCCAATTTCCCAGAGATTCCCTCAGCCTTACGCAGAGAATATCTGCTCAATGTTGCCAAAAGGCTGAATCGATCTGGCTGGGTTTTATTTGATAAAGATTACAAAGAAATGCAGCGTTTCTTAGAAGACTATGATTCGGTCTACCAAAGAACACAAACTATCGACTTTGGCTACTACACTGCCATCCGATACTCTCCAAGATAATAAGCCTTCAGAAATTTGAATCGACTACACCTCTCAGCGTGAGCACGCTTTTAAGAAAAATGTGGTCAGCCGTTGAAAGAATGGAGTCCACGATAGCGGCTCTGCTGCGGCAGCAGTTTGTCCATAATTTGATGCCGTATTTGGATTGGAAAGGACGTCAGATGCCAAGGCAATAACTGAGTTATTTTTTTCGGGCTCACACAACTGACTAGCGACGACCTTCAGAAGTACAAATACAAACAACACGAGTCCAATGGTCACAATGAGCTTTCTACTATTCATAGTGGCGCCTCATTTCTGACATTCTCACTATCTATATTAAGAGAGTTCATCAAGCCTCATTAAAAATTGATTCGCTCTTTCTCAACTACGATGGGTCTATTCTTGACATAGGAATGAATAGATCCGATATATTCACCCAGCAAGCCAATAAAAATAAACAAGAGGCTAAAGAGTAGGAATATCCCAATCACAATAGGCGCCATACCCATGGGAAATGAATCCCAATACAGTAGCTTCATGACAGTGTAAAAAACAGCAACCAGAAAACTCAAAAATCCAATCACTAAGCCGCAAATACTAGCCAAACGAATCGGTACTAGTGAGTGACTGACAATACCTAGCATGGCAATATCAAACAAGGTATAAAAATTGTTCTTCGATATCCCGCGCTCACGCCTTGGCTGAGTAAAAGGAATGGTCTTGATTGGGAAACCCAGCTCGCAGATCAGGCCCCTTAAATAGGGATAGGGATCTGCAATTTTTCTGAGTTGATCCAAGACCATTCGATCATAGAGACCAAAGCCTGTAGCGTCTTTAACCAAGTCCACATTCGCAATCCCATCAAGGATTTGGTAATACAAGCGACGCATCTTATGCACCAAAAAATTGGTCTTACTGCTTGGCTTCACAGCCAATACAATTTTCCAACCTTTTTCCCACTCGGCAATAAATTGTGGAATTAACTCTGGAGGATCCTGTAAATCAGACGCTAGGGTAATCGTCAGATCGCCCTTGGTTTGCATCATGCCCCAATAGGGAGAGCGGATGTGCCCAAAGTTTCGGGTATTCACAATAATTTTGACGCGAGAATCCTGAGCAGCTAACAGCGCTAGCTTTTGAACAGTGTCATCCTCACTAGCATTATCAATAAAGACAAATTCAAATTCATAATTTGTAGTGCTGGAAATGGCACTACAAATGCGACGATACAGTTCGTCGACATTTTCAGACTCGTTATAACAAGGAATCGAAAGACTAACTAGTGTGCTCATGCCAAATCCTAATAATCAGCTACTACTATCTAAAGGTGAAATGTCGGTGCATAAAATAAGAGATCACCGTACTCAATATGATGATTAAACCTTGAGAAAACCAAAATATCCAACCCCATTGCTCTACAAAAAGCCAAATCAAAGCTATTCCTAAAACAGCGCTAAAACCATAAGTCACATAACAACGTAAGTACTCATGCAGCCAGTTTCCAGAACTCTCAAATACAAATAACTTATACCCCAGGAAAGCAACCGTGATGGAAATCACATTAATCATAATCCCGATCACGACAATCGATAAATCATTTTGCAAAAAGTGATACACAAGCAAGCTTAAGGCATAACCAAAGACTGTATTAAACACGCCAACCAATAGATAGCGCCTTGCGGAGTTGCTCATTGAGTGTTTCAGGTTAAGTGTCAGAAGCGGTGACTTTGCCCGCACACCTTAAATATAAGTCCAATTCTTTGCATACTCCATCCAAAGAGCTATATTGTGGCTGATAACCAAACTCAGCCGCCTTTCTATTCAAAGAATAGTAAAGAGGTTTTTTACCAGTGGCATTAGTACCAAATACCCCTGCGACAATTTGGTACTGCAGATTAAATGCTTCTTGGAACGCTTTTAATAAATTGGATTTGTCCACAGGCGCCTGGCTATAGCAGTCAATTGCGCAATTGGTTTTAGGGGACGCCAATATGCGATATACCAATTGCGCGAAATCGGAGGGATGCAAAAAATCACGTACTAACTTATCCGCTGAGGTGCTAAATAGATTTTTTTCACTAATAGCTCTGGCAATATCCGTGATTAAAAATCGTGCCGACATGTCTTGGGTGTGACTAAAATAATTAAAGACCCTAATATCGACTATTGGGAACTCTTGAAGCGCCCGATGGCGCTTCTCTGCATGCAATTTAGAGCTTGCATACCAATCTTGAGCTTGTAACTCATTCATGGGAATACGAGTTGGCGTGTTTCCGTCTGCAGGCGCTTCAAAATCTGAGTCATATACCGCACCGCTACTGAGAAAAAGATATCGGCAATCAGGGTGATTTTGCAAATAATGTAAAGCGATATCATCGAACTTTGCAGTGATATCCAAGATAGAGCTACCCATCTCAATTGCTCTAGCCGGGTCGCCAACACCAACAAAATTAATCAGGGCATCAAAGGGCTGTTGACTGTTGATGTTTTCATAATATTCAACCTCATAACGATCTGCAAGATCAGCCTGTTTTAACCACTCTGCCAATACTTCTGGTTGGCGCCCAAATAATACCAAGTCATCACTTTGATCTTCTGAAAAAGACAGCACCAAGTCTTTAGCAATTTGACTGGAGGCTCCCAGGATGGCTATGCGCATAAAAATAAATATTGAGAGCCAAATGGTATGCGCTTAATGGGCGTTCCAGCGCCAAGTTTTATCTATTGCCTGTTCCAGCGAGCAAGTCTGATGCACACCCAAGTGCTTTGTAGAGTAAGTAAGATCTGGAAATAAGTCGTCTTGATGTGCTATAGGCAATGGTGATGTATTAAAACTCAAACGGGGCTTTAATGAGGTTTTCTCACAGATCAACCCAATAAGATCAGAGTGCGTTATTGGTGTCGCACTACCTAGGTTATAAACACCGCCATTTTGACCGCTGACCAAAGCAACCAATACCCACCAAGCTACATCACTGCCATATAAATAACTGCGTTGCGCACTGCCATCACCATGAATGCGGATATCCCGGCCAGTAATAGCATCATTCAAAAAACTATTAACAGCCCAAGGACGATCTAACTCTTGATAAGGCCCCACAAAGGTAAAGGGTCTGATGACACTAATTGGCAAGCGAAATTGACTGCGATAAATGGTGGACAAACTCTCTGAAGCGCGCTTTGAGTCGACATAGACCTGATGCAATTGACCAGAGCTGAGAGAAAAGCAATCTGTCTCCGTAATGGCTCCAGGGCGATTTGGCGAGCCATTGACTAAGCATGAGCTCACATTGAGAAATCGCTCTAATTGAGTTAGTTGATTTGCCGCATCGAGTGCATTAGCAGTTCCCAATACTGTTGTTTGCTGAACGCGCCAAGGGTCAGAAGCATGTATACGGTTATCGGGAATCCCTGCAGCATGAATAATGAAATGGGTCCCTTGCTCAAACTCAAATGGTGAGCGCACATCTTGCGTTTTTAAAATAATGTCTTTGCGAGTGCTTAGATGGGGATATTTCTTAGCCCATGAGGCCGTATTTCGGGCATACAAATCCAATGTAATGCCAAGCTTGTATTCATCATTAAGGGCAGCCACCATCTCTGCAATCCAAGAGCCCATAAAACCGGTGCCCCCAGTCACTGCAATACGCTTTGAATTCAGTTGGGCCCTTACCTGCGGTTGATTAGCGCTGGCAATGATGCAATCCTGATATAGCTCAGCAAAACGATGATCTAAAGTAGCTGAATTAGATGACATTTAGCCCTTCCTATTTTCATTTTTTGCTGCAATTTCTTGGGCAACTTCAATAATTAAGCTTTCTTGACCTGCAACTGCGTTGCGCTTACCAAGAGCAAAGAAAATATCACGCGGGTCTACTTTGTAATCTTGTGCAGTTCGAGTGACCTGCTTAGAAAACCCTGAAAATACCCCGGCCAACCCACTAACAATCGAAATCGGCGAGCTAAATGGGGCAATCGGATTAAATTCTTTTTCCGCTAAATCGGCTGCATCTAAAATTTTATAAAGATCAATTCCCGTTTCAAAACCAAGCCGCTCAAGTACCGCCACCAATACCTCTAACTGGGTATTGCCGGCGCCAGCACCAAAACCACGAATACTGCCGTCCAAGATAGAGGCGCCAGCATTGACAGCAGCAACCGAGTTAATTACAGCCATGCCCAGATTATTGTGCCCATGAAAGCCCACGGGAATTTTTAAACCATTGACCAGCGTTGAAATTCTCTCCGTAACATCGTCAGGAAAGTAGGCTCCCGCAGAATCCATAATCACAATGGCCTCCGCGCCATATGATTCCATCTTTTTAGCCTCTTCCAACAACACCGCTGGCGTTGCCATATGGCTCATCATCAGCACGCCATAAGCTTCTTTGCCCGCATTTCTAGCGTACTCGATGTGGCGACCAGTGATATCAGCCTCTGTGCAGTGTGACCCGACACGAAAAATATCCACACCTAAATCTACCGCTTTTGCCAAATCGTTTTTAATCGTGCAAAACCCTGGGATCAGATGAATAGCTAGCCGCGTCTTCACCAAATTTTCCCGTGAAACCGATAAAATTTCGTCGTCACTTAACTTGCACTCACCTACCAACATAGACGATGCCCCTAAGCCATTGCCATGGCCTACTTCGACAATGGGAACCCCTGCTGCTTCTGCCGCTTTGCAGTAAGCAATAAAACTTTCGCGACTAAGCTGATGTCTTACGGCGTGATTGCCATCTCGCAAGGTGGGATCAGAAATCAGTATTTTCTTATTCATTTGATAAATTCCCTGATTGACGGGATTGGGCAATTAACTCAGCCATTGAGATTGCAGCGCAATTAATAATATCTAAATTTCCAGCATATTGCGGTAAATAATCCCCAGCACCAAGCACCTTAATAGTGGTGATGATACGGTCGCCATCTAAGGTAGGTTGAACAATTAGCTGATAGCCAGGCACATATTGACTAATTTTTTCTACCATTTTTAATACAGATGCACGAATCTGTGCAATATCAGGATTAATAATCTTGGCATAGATGGTTGTTTGCATATCAATCGGCGGCACGGCAGGATTTAAAATTAAAATTGCTTTCGTTTTTTTAGCGCCTGAAAATTTTTGCAAAGCGGCCTCGGTCGTCTCCACATATTCATCTAGGTTGTGACGAGTTGCAGGTCCAGCACTACGTGAAGCAATGCTAGACGCTACTTCAATATACTCAATTTCCGAATGCACTTGCGATATTGCATACGCAATTGGAATAGATACTTGACCTCCGCAAGTAATCATATTGATATTGCGAGCGCCCTCGCTCACGCACTCCCCTGCATTGATGGCCGGTACACACAAAACGCCTAATTTTGCAGGCGTCATATCAATCACAGTCTTGCCCAATTTTTTCAATATCGCCCAATGCTCTACTTGTGCTTGTGCAGAGGTGCAATCAAAGACCAAATCACAAATCTCAGGATGATTCACAATGGCCTCGATCCCACGATCGGAGATGGGGACACCTAAAGTATTGGCGCGCTTCATGCCTAATGAGTTTAAATTTCTGCCTGCAAATAAAGTGCAAGTGATGAAATCAGAACGCATCGATTTAATCAGTAAATCGGTCCCAATATTTCCCGATCCAATAATCGCAATTTTTAACTTGCCCAATGACTTCATTACCATCTTTCTATCCAGAACGATTTTTTAGCTAAGTGGCTCATAGCGCTTTTGACTTCTCATGCATACCAATCAGCATTGCTTGCTCCACCACCTCCCGAGATAACAGTGGCGACAGATCTTCAAGGGGTGGTGAAACCAGTGAACCATCTTCTTTTACCACCAAGGATAATTTCGGTGAAAAAAGTTGCTCAGAATGCATTAATACTTCGCAAATCACCGGGCCTTTTGCTGCTTGCACCTGTGCGAGGACCTCATCGCACTCCTCCCAACGATTAATTTGGAAGGTGGGCATGTCAAAGGCAGTACCAATCTTGGAAAAATCTGGGCAAGAAATCCCCGATGCTTTATCTGTACCTACATAAGTGCTTTTAAATAAGGCATTTTGAGTATGCTTAATCATCAAATACCCATCATTATTAAAAATGAAGATTTTGATCGGTAACTGGTGATGAGCGACCGTTTGCAATTCTTGTAAGTTCAGCATCATGCCGCCGTCACAATTAAGGCACATGACCTCACCTCGGTCTAAGGCGAACGATGCACCAATAGCTGCCGGTAAACCAAAGCCCATTTCACCCAATCCAGTTGAAGTCATTAAGCGTTGGCCAGGCTTCATATGTAAAACCTGATGTCCACATAAGAGTGCCGTACCCATATCTGTTACTACCACTTGATCGGTCTTAAAAAATTGATTTAAATGCTGCATAAAACGATAAGAATTCATAAAGCCTTCTTTATCGTCATGCTCTGCACCAACCCATGGAAATTGCTCGCGGTAATCATCGCATTGCTTGATCCAATCCAATTTCCGGGGGATAACTAGGTCTTCCAACTCCTTTGATAAAGCATGCATGAAATATTTTGCATCACAAACAATGCTAGAGCGTATACGTGCATGATGCTTCTTAGCCTCTTGCTCATCGATATCGACAACATCAATTGTTGCGGCCCGAGCCAATTCCGAAAGGTCGTAACCAATTTGAGGAATCGCTAAGCGGGTGCCAATAGCCAAAATGTAGTCACAATTTTGCAAGATAAAATTGGCAGAGCGTTGCCCATACACTCCAGCGCGACCGTATACCAGAGGATGCCCAGAGTCGACCATGTCAATTCCGGCCCATGAAACCAAAGCCGGTACACCTAATTGATCTAGCAGTGGCTCAATCAATTGCTCAGCACCAGCCAAACGAATACCATGACCCAACCATAACAGTGGACGCTTTGCTTTCAATAAAGCATCGGCCACAGACTTAGTTTGCTCTACCAACTCCGCACCAGAATAATCTTTAGGCGGTGGCGCTACAAATGCAATGGATTCTTCGCGAGTAATTCGATTGGATTGAATATCCATCGGAATTTCAATCCAGCAGGGGCCTGGACGTTGATCTAACGCTATATGAGCCGCTTTCTGAATTTCATATACTGCCCGCTCTGGTTCGGTGACTCGATTGGCATACTTTGTAATCTGGCGCACCATGCCTACTGAGTCATATCCCTGAACACCCCACATCCGCAATGTATTTTCAGGTTTGGTAAATTTTGAATTTTCATTGCCACCAATGATGATGCCTGGAATAGAATCTGCCCAAGCCGACAACACACCAGTTACGCCATTAGCAACGCCAGCACCGGTTGTAAGTAAACAAGCGGCCAATCTTCCGCTGGTTCGGTAATACGTTTGCATTGCCATGGTGGCAGCTTGCTCATGATGAATGCAGACAATTTCCGTAAATCCACGCTTTGCAATCGCCTCAAACAAATGCACATTACCAGCACCAACCATGCCAAACGCATGCCTAATATCGAGCTGCTCCAGCGCCTCCGCAATTAAATCACTTACTTTTATCTTATCGTTCATTGGCAATATGCTTAGTTAAAAATTCACACCCAAATAGGTTTCTATCTGGACTACTGCATACTCCAGCATCTCTTTTGTGAGCGCAGGCTGTACCCCAATCCAGAAGGTATTGTTCATGACAACATCGGTATTGGTCAGCTCACCGCTGATACGGTATTTAGCGTTGGCCATATAAGGTTGTCTTGTCAGGTTGCCAGCAAAGAGCAGACGAGTACCAATCTTATGCTGATCTAAGTAGGTTGTCAGATCTACGCGAGAAACAGGGCATTCCTTTTTCAAGGTGATCGGAAAACCAAACCATGAGGGATCGGAATCTTCAGTTGCCTCGGGTAACTGCAAAAACTCCTCGCAGGATTTAAGTCTCTCTTTTAAGAAAGCAAAATTATCCTTTCGAGCTTGAATAAATGCCGGCGCTTTTTCTAGCTGAGCCAATGCGCAAGCAGCTTGCATATCGGTAATCTTCAGGTTGTATCCCAAATGGCTATAGGTGTACTTGTGATCATAACCAAACGGTAAATCACCTAACTGCCACCCAAAACGTTTTGAGCAGGTATTGTCTTTCCCAGGAGGGCAATAGCAATCCCTGCCCCAATCTCGAAAACTCTCGGCAATTTGTTTGAGCTCATGGTTATTGGTAAAGACAGCGCCGCCCTCACCCATGGTGATGTGATGGGCTGGATAAAAACTTAAAGTGCCAATATCACCAAAGGTGCCCACCATTTGACCTTTATAAGTGGTGCCCAAGGCATCACAGCAATCTTCTACCAGCCAAAGATTGTGCTTCTTGCAAAGCGCCGTAACAACATCCAAATTAAATGGATTGCCTAAAGAGTGCGCCAACATAATGGCTTTGGTTTTGGGGCTAAGCGCCGCTTCAATTTTGGAAGCATCAATATTGTGGGTGATGGGATCGACATCGACAAACACAGGTACTGCGCCAAATTGAATAATGGGATTGACAGTAGTTGGAAAGCCAGCCGCTACGCCAATCACCTCATCACCTTGCTTGATCGCTCGCTCACCCAATTTAGGCGAGGTCAATGCAGAAAAAGCGACCAAGTTCGCAGAAGAACCAGAGTTCACAGTAATAGCGTATTTCACACCGATAAATTGCGCTAATTTTTTCTCAAACAAATCATTAAAGCGACCCGTGGTTAGCCAACCATCCAAGGAAGCCTCCACCATATTTTGCAACTCAGTAGTACCAATCAGTTTGCCAGAGGGAGGCACTACCGTTTGACCCGGAACAAAGGCTTTGGGAGTGAACTCTAAGTCAGAATATTCTTTCACCAACTCTAAAATTTGTTTGCGAATTTTGTCTTTAGCAAACTGATTAGCTGGAATAGTCGTTTCGGTCATAAATACAATTCTTTAAAAAATGTTGTCACTAATATTGAAATCAATAGAAAAAATCAAGGTTAATCAATCAGACTTATGGGAATGTTCATAAGCTTGAATTTGCTCTCGCATGACGCTAGATACATCACCACTACTCTGAAATACACCCTGCCACTGCACAATCGCTTCAATGGCTTTTTCTAAAGACCAGCGCGCATTCCAAGCCAATTCCTGCCTCGCTTTTGAGCAATCGAGCTTTAAAAAATGGGCTTCATGTGGCGCCGGTTGGCCATCTTGCTGCCACGATGCAGCACTACCCCACTGATTGATGAGTAACTCAATGACTTCTTGGACAGAGCGCGCATCAGCATCATTTGGACCAAAGTTCCAAGCGCCATTAAAAGCAATGCCTTGTTCATATAAGGCTTGAGCCAATACCAAGTATCCCGATAAGGGTTCTAAAACATGCTGCCAAGGACGCGTGGCCAAAGGATTGCGAATCATTAATGGCAATCCAGATTCAAATGCGGCAATCGCATCTGGTATCAGGCGATCTGCTGACCAATCTCCGCCACCAATCACATTACCCGCACGGGCTGATGCAATCGCAACACCATGCTTGGCATACTCTTTTTCAGAAAAAAAAGATTGGCGATAACTAGCAGTAACCAACTCAGCACAGCCCTTACTGTTGCTATACGGATCATAGCCACCCATGGGTTCGCTCTCGCGATAGCCCCAGACCCACTCTTTGTTCTCGTAACATTTATCGGTAGTTACCATCACTGCAGCCTTCACACAGCTACAAGAGCGAATGGCTTCTAATACATGCACTGTTCCCATGACATTGGTTGCATAAGTCTCCACGGGATTGGCGTACGAATAACGCACCAAAGGTTGGGCCGCCATATGAATCACAATATCAGGGCTAGCCAATTGCATGGCATTGCGCAAATCATCCAAATTGCGAATATCACCAATATGCGATTGCTTACATAAAGCAGCAACGCCAGCCGCTTCAAAAAGATTGGGGGTGGTATTGGGCGCCAGAGAAAAACCCGTGACCTTTGCGCCCATAGAAGAGAGCCAGACTGTGAGCCAACCACCCTTAAAACCTGTGTGGCCAGTCAGAAAGACTTTCTTACCCGACCAGAACTGCGGATCAACTTGTCCACGCATATTCAAACTCATTGCCAACTTTTCCAAGGGGCTTTGCCGCTGGCCCATAACTCTTCAAGATAGGTTTTGTCTCGCAAAGTATCCATGGGATGCCAAAAACCTGAATGAAAAAATGATTGTAATTGACCATCTTTAGCCAAGACCTCTAGCGGCTTTCTTTCCCAAATCGTGCTGTCAGTCTCAATCAAATCAATGACCTTGGGGTTGAGCACAAAAAATCCGCCATTAATCCAGCCGCCATCCCCTTGTGGCTTTTCTAGAAAAGATTTGACTGAAGTGCCATCAATCTCCAGAGCGCCAAAACGCCCTGGTGGCTGAACTGCCGTCATTGTGGCCAATTTGCCATGTTGCTTATGAAAGGCAATCGAGGCTGCAATATCCACCGAGCCAACGCCATCACCATAGGTCATGCAAAAGTCATCATCCAAATAACTAGCTACGCGTTTTAGTCGTCCACCTGTTTGCGTATTTTCGCCAGTATCAATGAGGGTGATTTTCCAAGGCTCGGCTTTTTTCTGGTGTACTTCGATGGAGTTATGGCTCATATCGATGGTGACATCAGACATGTGCAGGAAATAATTGGCAAAATACTCTTTAATCATGTAGCCCTTGTAGCCGCAGCAAATGACAAAATCGTTAATGCCATGAGCTGAGTACATTTTGAGTATGTGCCACAAAATAGGCATGCCACCAATCTCAATCATGGGTTTTGGGCGAAGCGTGCTTTCCTCGCTAATCCGGGTGCCAAGACCGCCTGCCAAAATCACTGCTTTCATACATTACCTTTAACGCGAGAATTGAGCCAATAGATGGCTTATTTTCTCAGAAAAAATAATGGTTTACCGAACAATGGTCTTTAAATGATGCCCCTGTCGGCAGGCTGAAATGATTGCAAAAAAAGGGCTTCCCAATAAGAGGAGTGCAAAGAGTAACTCAAGCCTTAAATCAGGCCTTAGGGCTCAGAATTTAGGGATTTTCTTTAAATCTGCCTGAATAGTGGCGCCATATTGGGCATTTAGACCAATAATGGAGCGCAGTGGCACATGCTCTTTTTCAGAGAACCAAACTTCAAACGTGGCGGTGTCCTCTTTTGAGGTGGTCTTGTAATAGCGTATTGCCTTGACCTTACCACCATCAAAGGGAAAATCCCAAACTTCTCCCCTCACCAAGGTGTAGGACTTTAATGAACGCCCGTCCGTTACCGGCAGCACGATAGATTTTGCGGGCAGATCACGACCCATAAATTGATAGCCAACAGTGAGCATATCCAATAGGTGCCCGCCATAAGGAGCGCTTCCTATTGGCGGAGTTCGAGACGAGACTTTGTAAAAATTGAGAACACTCTTTTCTACTTTTGCGATCAGCAAATCTGTGTTGCCGCGCTTTTCTTGATAGGTATTGGTTAATAGGCCGTCTTTGCTAACAGAGCCTACTGAATCTCTGATTAACTTTTGATCAGACAGCGCTGTTGAGAGGACTGCACCAAGTGTGCCGGTGGAATTAATGTGATATTGATCTTTGCGAATATCGACCTTATCTACTAGCGTAGCCACCTGCATTGAACCCTTCACCAAACTCAATACCTGCTCATATGGGCTAGGTGTCTCACCAGATTGTTTTAGGTAAGCAGCGCGCTTAGCGGGATCAGCAGTGATCTTCAGGTCGTATTCAAATTGGGCTGTTTGGGCAGCAGCCCCGAAACTCAATACCAAAAAAATACCCAGGCAAACAAAGCGGAAGTGGAAAATATGCAGAGAAATATGGTTCATCGGCTAATTATTGCAAAATAATCAAC
>TBL_comb47_HYPODRAFT_10005449_pt1 | contig 14163 bp, 16 predicted proteins | sample TroBogypolimnion_40_FD_10682 | JGI IMG/M metagenome (IMG submission 10682)
CGAACCGGGCGACATATTGTTGGTGAGCCCGAATGGTGGAGTGCGGACAGGCAGCGATGCCGTGGTAAAGCTACGAGGCGGGGAAGTGATGGTTAAGAGGGTTGTGGCTAAAGACGATCACTATATCTTGGAAAGTTTCAACCCGGAATTCCCGCCAATTGAATGCTCTGCAGATACAGTGGTCTTTGTGCACCGAGTCGTCTGGGTGAAACGCGGGGAATAGTTACAAGAAAAGGAGAAGCCATGAAAAAGCTGATCGCAGCTTTATTGATAGTGTCAGTTCCCATGCTTGCCGCAGCTGGTGGCCCCGCTGCCATAAGAAGCGATACAGAGGCTAAAGAGTTGACGGAGACCGGTAAGATCAAAATATGCCGGACTGGACATGGCGTAACTGATATGTATGCGCACAAGAAGATCCCGCTCCCAGCTGGCCTCAAATTCGCTGACGTGGGTACAGTCAAAGGCCCAAACAACGGAGACAACGATAGGCCCGTCCAAATTGCCTCGATGGAAGATTCGTCCATAAAAGCATCCGACAAATGCACCACCGTGAAGGCTAGGGCCGTGGAAATGCCGGCAAACTACAAGATAATCAAATCAGACGGGCGCCTTTTCCGGCCATGCTTCACCGATCCCAGTGCCGAACTCATGATAACCATCGTCACCGATTTCAAATAACTTCCCGCCCCCTCCCTTAAAATAATTTTATATCGTCTACGATTTATTGTTGACACCCTAAAGTGTCTACGGTATAAGGTTTGTGTCTACGCAATCAAATAGGTTGGACACAAAAGGGGGATGGTCATGAACGTAACGCAAATTACTAAGGGCAACCCTAAGAAGTTACACAAGATTATCCAAGAGAAATTCCGCCTATCGAAATATTCCAACGTCAAGGAATGGCACAAGGCTACCGGCGTTCCCTACTCTGAATTCACCTGCACCCGTATCATTTTCCAGGACACCGAACCGGCGCTAGAGACCGCCCTGGTCATGCTCTCCCTGCTTGGCACCACTAATAACGAACTGGTCCAGATCTGCAAGGATCACGGCGATAAGATTTGGTGGCGGTTGATCGGCGGCTGCGATGCCTCCCCCAAGGAAATGACCATTCTTGAGGCCCTCCGGAATGACCCTGAAAAAGAAAAGATCGTTCGCTCTATTCTCGCGCTCTAAAGGGGGATACCATGGCCTCGAATACTCCGTTCAAAAAGCTGGTCTGCTCCAATCCGAAGTGCAAACAGTGGAAAATGGACCGCACAGGAAAGGCCAAGGATGCCCATTGCGGGCTTCCGATGGAGTTGAGCGACAACTGGTATGTCCGAATCACTGTTCGCGGCAAATTAACCACAAAGAGTGTTTCTCCACGCAAGAGAGATGCGGAGAAGTTCATCGAGGATTGCCGGGAAGGTCGGGCATGTGCCAGCGAGAGAGATATTTCTTGGGCGGATGCTGCGGAGAACGGTGCGAAATGGTGGAGCGCCCTGGTCACCAAAAAGAAGATCTCCCAGGCGACTGCCGACCACTACGCATACCGCATGGTGGCACTCACAGAGTTTTTCGAGGGGCATACCCTGCTCACCATCAGCAAGGGCGACCTTGAGGACTACATGACGCACCGTGCCGAGCTCGGCCGCGCGCCGGCCACGATCAACCACGAGGTGAAGGCGCTGCGCAAGCTCTACGCGCTGCACGTCGACCGCACCAGCTCCGAGGAATCGCCGAAGCTCTGCGGGAAGTACGCCGACCTCTCCCGGGTGGAGCTGATCCCCAAGGACGGCGCGAAGGTGCGATTTCTGACCGAGGACGAAATCAAGCTCTTGCTCGACAAAGCAACGACCCCGCTTGTCCGGATCGCCACGCTGATCGCGCTCAATACCGGACTCCGGAGAGCGAACGTGCTGGAGCTCAACTGGAAGGAAGTCCGGCTGTCGGAGCGCGTTATCAACCTACCAGCGGAAAAGATGAAGAGCCGGAAGGATCACACGGTCGACATCCCCGTGCACCTGGTGGAACCGCTGAAGACTTGGCGCGCATCTCAGCCGCTGTCCCCGGATCTTTTCCCTGACGTCCACTTCCGCACCGAGTGGGACAAGACCATTGACGCCTGCGGGTTCACTAACGTGACGTTCCATACTCTGCGCCACACCTTCGCGTCTCAGTTCCTCATGGCCGGCGGCGACCTCTCCACGCTCTCCGAGATCCTGGCACACGCCGACATCGCCATCACGAAGAACATCTATGGCCACCTGTCCAGGGAGCACAAGCGGAAGGCCACCGATGAGTTTGCCGCGGCGTTCCTTTCGAGATTTTAGTTTTTGGCCCCAACCTAAAATAAGGGCGGGGCTTATTTTACTTTTACGCAACCAACCAATGTGGTTGGACTACCACAAAACAAGGAGACAAAATGGAATTCAAAAAGGAAAACAGGTACCTGGTTGTCAAACTCTCCGACGTAGAACTGTGGCCGGGTCACATGGCAGCGTCCATCAGGTACCAGTTGGAAGAGGCTGCAGGCAAGGTAGCATTCCAGCGCGAGAAAGCTGGCAAGCCTCCCCTGGAATGCTTGGTCATCGAATCCGACTGGCCGGAGTACGAATCCACCTGGGAGGAGATTCAGCGCAGGATGGAAGACAAGCCAACTATCATGGATGAGGAAATGGGCCGCTGGCAGGATGAGATTTACAAACTGTGCTGCAGCCTTGCACCTGATGCACAGATTGACGGCGGCGGTTGCGACTCAGGCGATCCTCTCGACCTGACTACTGATGAGATTGCCCAGGCGTTTGCCTATTGGGATAACCTGCTTTTTGACACCTTGGAGTCGGTCAGCCACGCCAAGGCAGAGGGTTTGACCTTCAGGGCGGCGGCTGCGATGATAACCACCCTTGCTGATGAGAATGAGAAGCTGCAGCGGCAAGTAACTAACCTACTGGACGGAGAGAGCCCTGTTTGTGGTGATTGCGATGGTTCAGGATGGCTTTACAACCGAGTTGAAGGCCGTTACGCCTGCACCTGTATGACTGAGGCCGAACCGTATCAAATCATGGAAGAACGGGCCAAGATTCTGGAAGACTCCCTGGACAGAATACTTGATTGCGGGTTCGGAGACTGCGCCCGGAGCGAGATGCGGGACATCGCCCACCAGGGGCTTGCGGCAGTCCGAAACGGTTCTGAGCACCAAGTGTAACTCTTTCTGTAACTCCGTAAATTTCAGGCAACAGAAAAGGGGTTAGGCATTCAAGCCTAACCCCTTTATTTTACTGAATGGTACCGGAGGCCGGAATCGAACCGGCACGCCTTGCGGCGCTGGATTTTGAGATATCTGTGTTACTGCGTTTTTTCGGCCCTAAGCTCCCGTTTTTATAGTCACAATTTGGCCTAAAAACACAGTAGTTTTGCACAGATACAACCACATTGGTTGGTTACAGATTCCAAAATGATGCCAGATGGTTACATGCGATTTGCCACGTCCTGGCACAACGGGGAGCAGCGCGGCGTAGTAACTCCATCCGTCACTCCTGCCAGCCGGGAAACGTAAAGCCCGATGTCGTGATACTTGACGTCCAGCAGCCTATCCGGCCCGAGTTGGACCGGATCACAGGTGTGGTGCCAAGCCAACGGGCCGGGCACCTCGGTGACCAGGTCGCCACCGTTGACGAACCTGGTGTGCTCCATCACCGGGAAGCTCGCATTGAGCCGAGAATAGACGCGCGGGCACCCAAAGGTGACAGCAGGATCTATTTTGTACTCTTCCGCGAACAGAACGGCGATCGCTGCCCCGAGAGAGTGGCCCGTGATCACGAGGTTGCCCCCTAGAGGCACAAGCCCCTCTACCGCAGGACGAAGCTTGTCCACGCACCTGATAAAGCCCACATGGGCAAGGTAGCCTCCATTCGTCCGAGCCGGCACGACCTTGAAGTCATCGAGCCAGCCCTGCAGGTTGTCGGTCCCCCTGAAAACGAGGAACGTAGTGTCACCGTCTTGGATGACCCCGAACCGCAGTTCCTCAACATCGAGAAACCGAGGGTCGGAGCTATCGTAGGAGGCGGCGCAGAGTTGAGCGCATTTGAGGGCCAGGGCGTTCATTACGGCCCCGACATTGCCGCAGCGATTTCCGGGGGGATCGGCACTATTGCCGCCGCGACTTCGGGTGCCACGGTGGCGACCTGGGCGACGATCGCGGCGACTCCCTGCACGGTCTCCGGACTGACGCCGGGGATATTGGCCGAGGTGACGGCGTTGGCCAGGGAAGCGACCGAGGCAATGGCGCTCGCCTGGGTGGCCCCGCCGGCGATGTGCGCAGCTACGATGTTGTCCAGAGCGGTGGAGATGGAGCCTGCCGCAGCTGCTCCGGCTGCCACTTCGGGATTGCCGGTAGCGGTGCCGACTACCTCGGCGATCTGGGAGCCCTCGGCGGTCAGTTTCAGCAGCTTGTCCAGGAACGGCTCAACGTCGGCTTGGATGGTTTTCAGTTCTTCGAGAAACGATTTCAGGGACATGATGTTTTCCTCTTGTTCTTGGGTTGTGCCGGTCTCTCTCCGGCTGGTTAGTTTTTTGAATCGGCCTCAGGTACCAACTTGACTGCGAGGGCTTCTTTCGCCAGGCGCTTGCCATGAATGAGGCCGTTCGCCCGGGTGGTAGGGTCCAACGCCATGGCCTCGGATTTGATCAGGGCGGTCAGGGCCGCGACCAGAGGGCCGAGTGTCACCCAGTGGTCATTCAGAAACTGAATCATACTTGCCTCCTTACTTGTTTATGCTGCCTGCGCTATGGCCTTCATGACACCTGCATACCTTCTGCGGCAGTCCTCCGGCTCTTCCTCGCCATACTTCGTGTGATTAAGCTTGAAATCTAGCACGTCCTGAGCGGTCACCGGGCGCCCCAGAGACTTGTAGTAATCCGCCGATCCCTGCCCCGGCGCTCCGTACTGGTTGGCGTAATCGGCAATGCCGAGGATACCGCCAGGGTTCTCCACGGGGACGCCGTAGGTGGTGGCGAAGTTCAGCGCCATATTGAGGCAGTAAGTGAGTTGGTTGGTGTCTGCTTCGTCAATTATCGCCGACCCGGTGGCAAGCCGGGCATTCCACTGCCGGGGGTCCACGGTTTCGTCCTGGATAGCGAGAATCTCGGCGGCAGCGAACCCGATCCGGGAGAGCAGGGAACGCGCCGTAGAGTTATTCTTCACGTCGAACTGGCAGCGTCCGAAGGACCATCCGGATTTTCCGCCCTTCGCATGGCTGAACCTGTAGGCGGCCGCCAAGATCCCGCTCAGCTCGTTGTTGAGAATGACCGCATCGAACGTCTGGTTTAGTGATTCGTCTTGCATGGTGCCCTCCCCTTTTTATTTGACCACCATCAGGGTGGCCGATCTCAGCGTGATGGTATCGGTGGCACTCGCAACACCGGTGACCACGAGCGTAGTATCGGCAGCCGTATTGATTGAGCTGGTCGTATCCGATCCTGTTGAACTGCTCGGCCCGTTATTGAATGGCTGAGCGCCCTCTTGTGCCGACTCACTATTCCTGTTGCAAAACATAAACATCGCCCACGTATTGGTATTTGTGGTCGTGGTATTGCTCAGATAAGCCGTCCCGCTTAACCCGCCCAGCCGAACCCGCAAAGTTTTACTACTAGCGCTGCTGGTGTTCGTCCAGTTGACCGACCCGAAGACACAGCCATTAGAGCCAAGGGTGTGCGCTGGTATCGTCGCTGTATAAAGCACAGTCTCCGTAGTATCGCCGGAGTGAGCGGAGTCCACGTGAGTGCCGGAAAATTGCGGCACCGTGGTCACCCCAGAGATACCGGAAAGCGCGTTCTGGATGGCAGCCATGGTGGCAACCTGATTTGTGTTGGTGCCGGTGGTGGCTGTCGGCGCAGTCGGCGTGCCCGTCAGTGCAACCGAGTCAAGCGAGCCCCCTACCGAAAACTCTATCCAGTTGGCGCCATCGCTGTAAAAAGCACGCTGGCTGCCGCTCGGGATTGAACCCGGAGTAGTGGTGCTGGTCAGCACATTTCCCGCACCGAGAGTGTAGATGGTTCCCCCACTAAAATTGAGGTTTACCGCGCCCGGCCCCTTGTTCGTGATGTAGTATTTCCGTCCGGGTGTTGAGCTGGTAGCTGCTGGAAAATAGAGCGTCTGCGCTCCGGTATTGGCCGACGTGACAAAGGTTTCCCAGTTAGTCCCAATTGAATAGCTGGCATTGGAATTCCAGAGAAAGGAGGTAGTGGGTGTTTCAGCTCCGATCTCGTACCAGCTGTCTGAACCCGCAATGAAGGTGCGCGCCGTTTGGCTGGCAAGCGTGACGGTGTAGGTGGTGCCATAGTTCATGCGCTGGGTGCCACGGAGGGTGAAAATGTTAGTACCGTTGATGGTCAGCGTCTGGCTGTATGAGGTCTCATTTATTATCTGGATGACTTGTCCAGTAATAGCCGGTGCGTTGACGGTTACGGTATGCGATGAATTAACATTCCCGTTATAGAGAATCAGGACGTTTTCGGAATTAGCGCCAAAGGTGTAATCCGCGTCGGTCATATTCCACGACTTGAAGGGAGCAGAGGGTTGAACAGCCCACAAGGGAGGCGCCAGCGCAAACGTGCCCGATGACGAGCTGAGGGCAGTTGAGTTGAGCGTTATCGTGCCCGCACCGGAATTTATCGCCAGGACCATGGCAGGGGTGACAAAGCCAGGGGACGACACATATTGCCCCATGCTAAAGCCAGAGGTAGAGGATACTGCCACAACCGGTGAGCCGCTGGTACTCGTAGCGGTGGTAGAAGTGCCACCATAAGTACCAGATTGGATGCAATCCCAGCCGAGCGCTGTCCCGTTAAAGGCGTTATTCCTCAGAAACGTACCCTTCATCCAGGTACCCGCCGTAGGTGGCGCTGTCCATTCACCAACGGCGTCAAATTCACGCTGGTCGGAAATGTGCGCCGAGTAGATGTGAAACGCTGAGCCCAACGAAGCCCCACCCGGATTGCCCATGGACACCATGAGAAAGACTTTGCTGGGGGTCGCATCGGACGGCGCCACAAAGGGGATTGTCACCGACTGGACAATATCACTATATGGTAAGCTGACACTTGCCCCGCCGGTCCACGTTCCATTCAGCCAGTTGTAGGCCGCATAGCCATTCCCGACGTCCTGCAGGGATAGCTGCACCGGCATAGGGTGAGTAGAGCCATTGTCGTTTTTATAGACCACCCGCAGGTAATAGGTCGCGCCCTGCTTGAGTGTTTCTGTTGTGGTCTGACTCACGTAAACGGTTGCGGAGGGAGTACCCGGATTCACCACAGCGAGGGATTGCGGAGTAACCACCTGGCTGTAATAGCGGTCATTCCGATCTACGCTCACGGGAGCTGCCCCGGCAGTGATAGACCAGCTAGGCATTGTGGCACTGGTCCCATTGGTAAAAGCGCAGTTTTTTAACAGCTGTTTAGCTATCTGAGGCTGCACTTTATTGTAGCCTCCGTAGGCTTTGGTATTGATCCCTTGGTCATACATCAGGCCCTTGCTTTTAGTCGGCGTGTTGATCTCCGTTTCAAAGCAGGTCCGATCTACCCAAAAGTCAACTTCTTGTCCCTGCGGGTAGGCATTGAAATACGCGAGTCGCCCGCCCTGAAATTTCACGCGGCCCGTGCGGATCAGCGTGACAATCCCCCCACCACTCACAGGAGAGTAACCGTTAATGGTAGGCTCGATGAAGGTAAAGTCCCACGCTCCTGTTAGGGAAATCGCAGCCCCCGACAATATGGGCGAGCCGGTGGTGCAGGTATTGGTACTCGACATGGCGGTGCCATCGGTGCAGTACCAGCTTTGCTCGTAGTAACTGCCGACTGACACGTTCATACCGCCCTGGGGAACCATAAGAAAGCTGTTAGAGGAGGCAGAGGTCTGCTCATCCCAAACAAACTGATTCCCATGATTCGCTACGAATTGGCAGTTAGTCCAGATATTTCCATTACCCTTTGACTGTTTCCAGCCGAACCCTCCTGAATTAGATAGGGTCAGCACTGTGTCCCATTGGTTCTGATCGCTTGTCACGTTACCATCGCATTCAATTAAGACGCCACCGGAAGTGGAGTCCGAGTCGGTGCCATTCGTGGTGATGATCACGTCCTTAAAGTGACTAGAGGCTATACGCTTCGCGTGAAAGCCGATCCAGCCGCCCTTAATAGCTACACCATCAAGGAATAAAGACGAGACATGCCCGTTGCCTGTGGGGTCGGTAGTTATGGAGTAGTGCCCCGAAGCACCACTTCCATAGATTGTCATGTGATTAATGTGGATCTGGCTGTAGGACGTGGAAGGGAGCCACACGGTATCGTCTGCCGTCCCTGAAGTAAGCCGAAGCACGGTATTCTCCGACCCGCTCCAGTAGTAGGAACCGCAACCTTCTAATTTTACGCCTGCCGGTATTTTAACATGCTGATCTATGTAATAAGTACCCGAACCCAGCTGCACCGTACCGCCGTACCCATTCGCAGACAGGAAACCGGCGTAGTTGAGTTTGTTTTGTATGGCGATCCTGTTAGCTGTCGCCTGTGCCGTGTCATTCTGACCGTCAAAGCCAACATAGTAGAAATTCTGGGCGTTGGTGATCATGGTCGGCTTCCCGCCCACTTTCGCAAAGGTGAGGCCCTTCCCCTGTATGGTGTTGGTATTCTGTTTACCGGCATCAACACTGCCACCGATGGCCGTATACTTACCAAAAGCGGGACCAATGTTGGAAGCATGGGCCGCAGTTGTAGCCATAATCACCATTAACAGCACAAAAAATAGCTTATTCATATTATTGGGCCTCCTTAGGGTCCGATTATTGTAGTTAGTTGCCACTCCCAGACATCAGAGCCGTCATCAGCCTGTCTAGTAATCACCAATTTGGGAACACACCTCTTCCCCGTCCCGCCGGTATCGGTCAAGATCGGCATTGTGTCCGACAGTGTTCCTAAAGCAGAAAGAAGGTCGCATATTCTCATATTCACATCGCCCAAAACTGGATCGTGAATAAGAATCACGGCATCATTTCTGATCGCTGAGACCAGGAGGTAATTAAAAAATGCTTTAGTTTGATTGAGAGACATCGCAACTCCCTATGGTGAGTTATTTCCATTCCCAGACGTTGAACGTGAAGCCGGGCACTACTTCAAACTCATTCCTGAGGTTAAGCACGTCGTGCGGTGTGACCCCACCGCTCTGGCCGATCCAGGTCCACACCCTATTAGCGTCTGGGCTGTAGCCATGAGACACGGCCACCGTGGTATCGGTGCACTGAACGTCGTACATTAGCTGCCGTGCCCCGGTGCTGGGCCCCAAATCCGCAAGGGTGATGTTGTAAGGGACGCCCCCTCCGAACGGGGTGCCGGTGCCTGATGCAATAAGCACCCAGCTTTTGTTGTTGAGCTTTGCAGAGTTTACTGCCGTGGCCGCGGCACCGAGAAATGCTGCAGCATGGAGACCATCCACGGTGTCAGCATCCAACCCGCTCCCGTCCCCATCCACGGATTTGATTTGGGCCAGTAGCGCTTCAGCAATGCTTTGGGGAGCTGCTCCATGAGCCGTGATATTGCCGGTGGCGATGGAGCTTTGGCCATAGGCCACTGTTATTACCGCCCACCCCGAGTACCCCGCGCCGACAGCAGGTGTTGTCTGGGTCCCGGTGGCTGCGGCTACTCCTGCCAGGATTTCGACGTCACAGACAGCGTTCCGGGTCGTGTTCTGGGCGGTTCCGTCGTTTGCCGGCCCATTTAACGGGACGGCAGGATTTGCTGAGTTATAGTAAGGGAGTACGAGCGGGTTGCCATCGGTCTCCAGGTACCGGATCTGGATCAGGTAGTTGATGCTCTGCCCCACGGTGAGGGGTGCCGGAGTATTCAAAGTCGCTGCAGCCATCAGCGCGGCCTGTTTGGTGATTACGCTGGCGCTCATGGGCACGGACCCGTAAGCTGCCGAGTCAATGGGAGCGTTAACGAAAATCTGGCCCGGCTGCACCACGACACTGAGTCCCAGGCCGGGCCCCACGGCTAGCCCCGAGGTCCAGGTGCCAGAACCCAGGATGGCTGCCATAATCTGGCCCATGGCTACCAGGGCGTTCCTCTGAGGCTGGAGTAGGTCGGTATCTTGCGGGATTGCGCCAGGGTAAACTATGTTTCTATCCATGGTGATTCGTCCTCCTAGTCGCCGGAAAGTAAGTTGTTTGATCCATCAGAAAGCAGGCCGCCGTAAGAATCAGTCAATACGGTGGTAGTGAATGACTGAACTGCTCCATAATTGCTTTCCAGTGTTGCAGCGTCCGCCGTTATTACCTTGACCCACATCTTCGTGCCGATCGGCTTGACGGAATTTATTAACTGGAAAAGATACGTGAAATTTGCCGTCAATTTCGGGACATAAGCGCCAGACGCCCCATACCCTGAAGGGGCTGAGCCATACCCCGGAATGCTTCCAAAACCTGCAGGGGCTGTCGTGAAAACGGTAATAAAAGCGTGGTGCGGCTTCACTACTCCACCGTAGCCGCTCACCGTATCATTCCCGGACGTGACGACGAACCCGGTCGGGTCAACGGCTTGCTGATATTCGATGATTGCCGGGAACCATCCGGTGTATGCCCCGATGGCTTCAGACATTGCTGCCTTGGTCCCTTGGCCCCTGAACAACGCCACAAGGATGCGGAGCCGGAAAGAATCATCCGACTCGCCAGCGAGGCGAGGCAGGCTGTTTCCGAAGAAATCGACAGTGACCATGTCCAGAAAGCCACCGGTCGCTGTGCGGATCCTTGTCTGAGGGATAATTTCTTGGACCAGCGCGTACACCTCTGACGCCGCGGCTGATGGTCCCGCAAGTGCAGCGTCCAAGTTTGGCGAACTGTCACCAAACCACTGCACCGGGAGCGCGCCTTTCAGTTTCCCCAGGATGCTCAATTGGAGCGCGGTCGCCATTAGTTCACCACCACCGTGCCAACCTTCAGCACCTGCGATTGCTTGGGTGTCACGTCGAAAGTGGTTGAGTTGACGGCTACGTTTTGCACATTCAGGACGCCGGGGTCGGCCTCGTATGCCACTTTTGCAACCATCGTGTAGGGAAGCGTCGCTCCCAGTCCTAAAGAGTTGACATAGCTGATTACCGCCGCCTGTGCAGCCAGCACAAGGGCTGAATGAGAGAGGAGCGGGTCGGTCACGATATCGAAGGTGATCGCCACCGGCACGACTTGAGGGGCGAAAACTCCGAACGCGCTGGTCAGCGGTCGCACCTGGTCGACGGCCGCTTGTACCGATGCGATAACAGTCGGCGACGGGTACCCGGTGCCGTCGTCCACCACTACGAAGAAATACCCGTCGTTGGGCGTGCCGTCGAAGTTGAAGTTTTCGACCACGTTGTACCTGATGCCGGGGAGGATCGGCGCGGTTGCCCCCTGCACGGCGGCTAAAGTGGCCCTCCCATAAGTCTGAATCGTGAGGATGAACCTTGCCCTGAATTGAGAGTCGGTCTCCGTGTCCATCCCGGTATCAATTGTGGCCGCATTGGTTACCGTATCCACGCCCGCTATGGACGTGGTGATCAAGCTCACCTCGCCAACAGCGGCATTGCTGTAGGCGCCGGAGTCGACCGCGACGATTGGCACGGTGACGGATGCGGTACCGATCGGGAGAATGTAACCTCCCACGCCGGCGCTGTAAGCCGGGTTGGTGATATCGAGCGTTACCAGATACTGCTTTGACCCGTCCTGAGAGGCTATAGTTGCACCCAGGGGGATGGTTGCGGCTATGGTCGTGACCGCCCGCGAGAAAGTCACCTGCCCGTAGGCCGCCACAGCATCGATGCGCACCAGCCCAAAGTCAGCCATCCAGGAATCAAGATCTGAACCCGTGCTGGTGGCTGCCCTGACCAGCAAGAGCAATTGGAGCACTATCGATTGGAGCCAGATCGCCACAAAGGCTACAGCCTCAGTCCATGCCAGCATGATGGAACCCACGGAGAAGTCTATTATTGCGGTGGCGCCTGCCTGGACTGAGGCAACCATCTCTTTGACTAGCGTGGTGAAGTCTTTGGTATTCAAGGCCATCGGTTACCCCTTTTACAACTCGCTTGCTTTGTTCGCTATCGCCGTGCTCAAGTTGGTGATTGCTGCGGTCATCGCCGTGATTTCTGCGGTCGTCTGAGCTATCACCTTGAGAGCTTGCGCGTACTGGAGTAAGGCCCATGCCATCGTGGTGGACGGATCGACCGGCTTAACGGCATTTAGCGCCTCATATTCCGCCAGCTTCTCCATCGCGGATTGCTTCATGCTGTTCACGTAGGTCATTACTTTTGCTTCAAATTCGGCCAGCATCTGCGAGGTGCTGATATTGTTCACCTCGTTGGCCCATCCATTTATCGTGTCACTGGCTTTGCTCACGATACCCCCCCTACAATGATCCCGCCGATGACGGTGACCAGGTTGCCCTGCTGATCCATGAAAGCGCCGGTGTCACCCTTTGAGCAGAGCACATTGCCGTTAAGGTTGATCGTGGGAGCCTTTACTGTCACCTCTCCGTTGTTGGTCAGCTTGACCGAGGCACCCGACTGGTGCACCAGCCAGAATTCGCCCTGGTCTACCGCCAAGGGCTTTTCCTCATCGTTGAAGAAGCCCGGCAAGATGAAGGCTGCATCGTAGCTTCCCTCTTTCGGAATGACGGCCACCGCGACTCCGGGGCCCGGCGGGCAGAACATCCCCCATCCATTCCCCACCCAGGGGGATTGGATGGGCAGCCAGTTGGTGAGCGCCCCTTCCGGCTGCAGGAGCACCTTGCAGGTGTAGGTTGCTGGGTCATAGTTCTGGATGGTCCCGATGCGGGGATGGTCGATCATTCCGACCACGCCAGCCGCTTGCTGCTTCATGCTGTTCAAGAGATGATTCATGCCAACACCACCGATTCGACACTGTGATTCTTGCCTCTGATGCTCATCGTGTATCCCTGGAAGCTGAAAGACCTCACCACCGATTCTAAGAAATAGGTCTGAGCGTACATGGTGCCGTTGTAGAGCCACCGCACTGGCTGGAAAGGGTCAAGGGCCGGGTCTCCAGGCATGTCGTCTGCAGTGAACCGTACCTCGTGCTGGCTGATCGATGCTAAGCGGGAATCGGCTTCCGCTTGAGCTGCCACCGGTGTGAGGTTTGGAATGGTGTAGCTGTAAACCTGTTCTTCCCCGGTCAGCGGCTGATTCCTCTTCGTCACCGGGTCCTTGGTGCGCTTGCTGCGAGCCACTTTCGTGAAGCCCTTTTTCTGCTTATCGTTCCAACTCCGGACATAGACCGCGATGCCGTGGGCCAGGGTCAGGTTGCGAATAAAGCGGAGTTCGGGAGTCGGCGCATTGGGAACCCGCTGCGAATTGTCCAGGGTGAGCACGCGGGCCTTTTCCGGTGAGGGCATCGGGTCAAAATGCAGGACCTTGCCTGTCACATAGACAATGAATTGCTCCTTATGCGCCAGGTAAGTCAAAATGTCCCAGGCAGACTTCTCCACCTTCATGCTCACGTGGTCCAGTCGGTAGTACGTGCCGATCTTGGTAGAGGTCGGGGTTACGCTGTATCCTAGCCCGTATTTTGTGGCCAAGGATTTGGCAACTGCCGAGGCCGTAGTGTTCGGGTCGGGCGGCGGCGACTTCGTGTCGACCAGTTTCGAGGTGTAATCCCGACCGGTCACCTGGACCGTCTTTCGAATCGGATCCAGCTCCACCGAGTCGGCGCGGCCCTGAATGCGAAGCGTGAGATTCGCCGCCGTAAAGTTCGTTGGGTCCGTGGGAAGTCCGTCGTAAATCATCACTTCCAGTATCGCCTGCTCGGACCACCACGCAGCCTGAGCATCATTTAGGACGAATTTCACGGTGAAGGTATCGGCCTGGTAATAGCCATTGCTGTTGGTCTCCCAGGATTCGAACGCCATACGTCCACCGTTCACGGTCACGATGCTGCGCGGCTGGCGAAGAACCCCGCTCATGCGGCCACCGTGAATGACAGAAACTGCCTGCTGTTGGTTTGCAGGTCCGTGTACTGGATATTCGCCGTGACGTCATCGCCGGACACGTCGAAGCTCACCTGAGGATTCGCAACGCCTTGCTCGAGCTGCATTTGAGAAATAATCAGCCCCTCGATGTAGGGGAGGTTTCCCTCGGTGTCACCA